>JAEEGL014592864.1_pt1 | contig 74264 bp, 63 predicted proteins | sample 9134231 | NCBI WGS metagenome assembly JAEEGL01 (sample SAMN16246548, study PRJNA631951) | gut metagenome | biome: gut microbiome; feature: rumen; material: fiber-attached | host: Bos | place: Iran: Karaj | collected 2018-10 | reverse complement strand
TGTCAGGGTGTATGTGGTCACAGGAATCTGTTCCCAAACTGCATACAGGGTTACGTTTGCTGTTAAGTTATATGTTGCGCCGGGCTGATACTGTGCCGATGTTGCAGTACTGCTTGTTGCCCAACCCTTGAATGTATAGCCACTTCTTGTGGGCCTTGTGCTTGAAAGCGTTATGTTGCCGTTGCCGGTCTGACTTGCAGGAGCACCACTGCCGCCGTTTGCATTATATGTCAAAGTAAATGTTGTGGGCGTTTCCTGCCATACCGCATAAAGCGTAGCGCCCGAGTTAGCTGTATAGTTTGCACCTGCGGAATAAGTCGCTGATGTGGCTGAACTGCTTGTTGACCAACCGAGGAATGTGTAACCGCTTCTTGTGGGCTTTGTTGAACTCAGTTTCAAAGTTTTCGTGCTTACTTTATATTGGGAAGAAGGTGCTCCCGAACCGCCGTTGGCATTATATGAAACCGTATAGACAGGCAACAGTTTAAATTGCTGATTATCACCGCCGTTGGCGCTGTTTAAACCGATATTAGTTCCGTTTTCTGTTTTCTTATAAGCTACATCCATCACATACTCTACACCGTCTTTTCCCATAAGTGATGTTATAGCATAATATCCGCTACCCTTTGGATTAAACTGCCAAGTTTGATTGATATCATTGTTTACATTTGTTTGCGCTATGTTAATGTCGTCATCTATAACGGCACCCCAAGCGTCAATATTGTAATCTGAACAAAGCGGAGTCAAGATATAACCCGCTCCGTTTTTAGTGATTTCAAATATTTGCGAACTGTCTCCGGTATAGTCCCACAACTGAATGTTGCTTGCATCCTCGGCGATAGGATCCGCTACATCAATAACCTTATTGGAATCCATAGCACTCTGCAAAACATATTTTCCCTCAGAAATATTATTAATTCTTGAAGGATAAACCTGGATCCCGTTATATGGTGTATAATTTCCGTAGTTATCATAAGCATAAATATGTGTGTTGTACATTCCTGTTTCATTATTATGCTCAGAATATTTAACCTTATAAGTTGCAGTACTGCCCGAAATAGATCCGCTCGGCCACGGGTTGGCTATATCGTCCTGACCGTTGCTTGATGTCCAAGTAGGGAATAATACACTGTTAATTCCACTTGAGGGACTGGCGTCTTGAACAGTGCAAGATATGGTATAACCTGTTGAAGTAACATTAGTGACCTTGATGTGTGAAATTTTCGGTCCGGTCGTATCGTTAACAGCGTTTGTTGATATACGAGCAGTTGCGGAATTTCCTGCAGCATCATACACATAAACATCGGTTACATAGGTTCCGAATTCATTATTATGTTTGGAGCGATCAATCCAAACGGAAGCCTTTCCGTTAGAAACAGTTCCATCATGCCATATCAAATCATCTTGACCATTGGCTGTGGTCCATGTTGGGAAAGAAACCCTAGTAACTCCAACATTATCTGACACATTGCACTCAACTCTGAAACCGTTAATTTTCTGTTCGTCATATCTCAAATTTGAAATAGTCGGGGGTGTGGTGTCATTTGTTAATGTTATTGAAGGTGAAGATACATACCAGTATTCCGATGAGTTTGAATATGAAACACCTTGATTTGCACTGTTTAAGTTTCGCTTATCTCCATAAGCTGGATCCGCACAATAAAATGTATCTCCACTATAGTCAGTAACCAACACAGCGTGTCCTTTTGACTGACTGTATAAAACAATTCCTTCAGGATGAGAATCTAAAATACTCTTTAATGAACTGGCTGTACCATTGAAAGATGTGTGTCTGACACTTACGCCCATATAATCAAAAGAGTAATAAACACTCCAAGATCCGGACACACAAGCTGTTCCCTTTAATGAGCTTTCAGTAACAGAAGACCAGTTGGAATTACCTGTTCCAATGAGAGTTCTTCTTATCATCATTGCACAAGCGTCAAGTACACAGGGACCGCTTTGACTTTGTTTAATCCAAACACCTGATTGGTTTAAGTCAGCAAATGTTGCCGCGCTTGCCGTCACTCCACCGAAACCGCACGCGATTGCACTCATTATAATCATAAGCGTGAGTGTCAGTGATAATAATCTTTTTGCTGTTTTTTTCACTGTTTCCCCTCCAAAATCAAACAATAATTTTAAAAATATACCAAAACGGGATATAATTAATATACCAGTTTGGTATTATAAAGTCAACAACAATAATTCCGGACGGGGGATTCTATGCGACTCAGGGAATTGCGCAAGGCAAAGGGGATTTCGCAGCTCAAACTTGCTGTTGACCTCAATATGAACCAGAACAGCATAAGCCGCTACGAAAACGGTCAGCGCGAAGCGGATTACAAAACCCTGATTATGTTCGCGGATTATTTCAATGTTTCAATAGATTATCTCCTCGAAAGAACAAACAACCCGATATTCCTTTATGAATAAGCCCGGTTCTGTCACAGCAGAGTGAAAGAACGGGATATTTTGTTTTTAAGGCGCAGTTTTTCGGTCATCACCGCCTGCGCAGGGCGTTGATGCTCCGTAGGGCACAGATTCGTCCGTGCTGCATAAGAATGCGCATGAGGAAAAATTTCCGCGCAGAATCCTTCAGTCTTTTTCACCGCGCTCACAAGCGGGCTGTCTCGCCTGCCGGCCCAGTCGGTGCTTTCGGCTTCGACGCTTCGCCCCCACCGGAGACCCGCGCCCCTCAATTCGGAATTCGGCATTTGGCATTCGGAATTATAAAAATTGCCTTGTTACTCTTTTGTTGCAATGAATAATTGTATATTCGATTTTTGTGCATTTGCGCCGTCTTTTGTACGACTTTTAATTATCACGGTGATTTCTGTACGGAAAAAGGCGGTATAAGTTGAATGCGGGCGGAGGCGTCCGGAGCGGCGAAAAGCGTAAATTTTCCCCCTTTAAAGCAGTAAATGCGCACAATATATAGGTTTTCAGCCCCATCCGGGGCAAAAATATGCCGTTCTGTTACAATTTGTAACTTTTTATGTTTTACACAAAAACTTGTAACTTTTGACTGTATAAATATTCCGTTTGGTGAATAATATGCAAAATAGCGGGGGAAGGGGGTCAAAGTCGAACAGCCCGTTTGTGCAAAGTGCACAATTTTGAATTTGAAAATAATTTGACAATTTACAAAAACATTATTATAATACGGGCAATCAGAAAAAATGTTCCGAGGAAAGCACCCCGGCAGCGCGGAATAAGTATTGTAATAAAATAATAGTGCTTATTACTGTGCTCACGGCGTGTATCAAAGGGAGGACGGGCTGAGCCGTTGCGGCAAAGCCGGCCCCTGTTTCCTTTCCACTCAAGAAACCCCGGCGCGTCACCCTCAACTTAAGGAGAGTTTTTAATGACAGAACAACAGCCGAAAAAGCTTCACGGCACGGCGTTCAGGGCAGTCACGGCAATAGTTGCCGTAATGCTTCTCTTTACGTCAACGGCGACCACCCTTGCCTACGCGCAGACGGTCAGAACCGTTACCGTAACCGACGGCGACAGCACGAAAGTTATTTCGACAGACAGCACAAGCCCCGAGGAAATTATCAGACAGGCGGGCTTCATGTTATCCGCAAACGATGCCGTTGACGCGAGCGGCCTCACCTCCGCGGGCGGCATTCTGAAAATCAGCCGCGCAAAGACCGTCAAGGTTATCGACAACAACGACATAGTTTACTGCATCGGATATGACACACTCGGCAAAACACTCGAGGACCGCGGCTTCGGCGCGGTTGAGGAGTACTCGCCCGAGATGCCTCTTGACGAGGATGTTTACAACGGCATGGAGGTTGTGCTTGTGCGCGCCTTCCCCGTTACAATCGTAGCCGACGGCGAGGAGCAGAAGCTCTACACCATGGGCTCGACAGTCAGCGAACTGCTTGACAAGGCGGGCGTGGAAGTCGGCGAGGACGACAAGGTAAGCCAGGCTCCCGAGGCGGATATTTCAGGCAGCTCGACCATCACGGTTGACCGCGTGGAATATGTTGAGAGAACCGTGAAGGAAGATATTCCCTTCAAAACCGAGACAAAGAAGACCAATGATCTCTACGAGGACGAAACCAAGGTTGTAACCGCGGGCGTCAACGGCGAAAAAGAGATTGTTTACAAAGATACGGTAGTAAACGGCGAAGTTACCGAAACGGTAAAAGTCAGCGAAACCGTAACAAAGGAACCCGTAAACGAAGTCAAGAACGAGGGCACAAAGAAACGCCCCGCCCTTATCAATTTCAAGGACGGCACGGAGCCCATCTCCGACCTTGATGTTCCCGCGAAGGTCAAGCTCGATGAAAACGGTCTTCCCAAAAAGTATGTTGACTACATCGAGGGCGAAGCCACCGCTTACGCGGGCGACACCGCCACCTCCACAGGCATGGTTCCCATGCAGGGCGTCGTAGCCGTTGACCCGAGAGAAATCCCCTACGGCAGCGAGCTCTACATCGTCTCCAAAGACGGTAAGTACATTTACGGCTACGCCATAGCGGCGGACACCGGCGGATTCATCTACACAACCGACACAGTGGTTGACCTGTTCATGGATTCCGAAGAGATGTGCGACGAATGGGGCAGACGCGACGTAGCGATTTACGTTATTTCCTACGGCGACAATCAAAGATAACAGCACCCGAATTTCGGGGTCCGCTCATAGCCGTCCGGCAACAGCCGGGCGGTTTTTATTTTGAAGTAAGAAGCGGACAGCCAAGGGCGGTCCTTCATAAACCGGTAATGCCTCAAAGAGCGACCTTCGCACATCTTTACAGATATTCCTCCTCGGAATACGGCAAGTATTCTTCGTCGTCATAACCTGCAAATATGCACAAATTTCATCTCTTTGAGGTGTGAAACAGTTTTCACGAGAAAAAAGAGCCACAGAACAAGGAAGATTTGTGAGAGCATACTTGATGTATGGTAAGCAAATCTGACGATGTTCTGTGGCTTTGGCTTTGGCGCGAAAACCAATACCGGTTTACGAATGACCGCCCAAAGCCCGGCACGGTTTCGGAAAACGAAACCGTGCCGGGTTCTTTATTCTCATCAGAACAGATGAACAACAAAATCAATTATGCCTTTGAAAAACGATGATATAACCATAAGCACCGCCTTGATTCCGGTTTCGCCCTCAAGCGTCACCTTCGTCTCAACCGACGGTGACTGCATACCGTAGGCGTTCTCGGCTACAACGCTTATTGTGTACTCACCCGCGGGCAGGTTTTCGAATGTGTATTCAATCTCGTCCTGCTCTATAGCGCGGTAGTAATCGGGCAGAACCCAATCCTTCGCGAGCGTGATTCCGAGCGAGTTTTTCGCGTAGAAACGGTAGAGTGTTACGGGCATTGTGTCGGTTGAATCCGCCTTGTGCACCGTCGCCTTGCAGCCGCCGAACTGCGGCTCGGTCTGAATCTGAGTTCCGGGAGCGAACGCGGGCGCCGAGGACTTCGCCTTTATTTTATCCTGCGCGAAATCCCTGTTCGCGGGGTCCGCGGGGTTCTTCATCATATATTCAACAAGCAGTTTGTTCTCGTTTACATCATATCCGCGCAGTCGCATGTTGTTCGAGGCGTCCAGCTCAACAAGCCAGAAGGTCGCCGTCTCTCTGCAATCGGGCGGATCGTAGGCGCGTGACTCGTCAATCGTGAACTCGGAGTAATAGATCGCCCCCGTGCCGATTGCCGTGTATTTTCCCTGCCACACCGAGCGCGGGTCGTTGAGCGGATAGTGCGAGTGCCCCGAGAAATCCACAACCTGCGGGTAATTGTTGAGAATCGACTTGAAATTCGTGATTCCCCAGCCGTCAAAGAACGAACTGCCGTAAACCGTGTCTCTGTTGTGCTCGTGGTGGATGAAGAACACGGGCTTGTTCGGGTCTTCCTTGATTGCCGCGTCAAACTGTTCCTTAAGCCAGCTTAACTGCTTCGAGTCATAGTGCTGCGCGTCGTCATCCGAGGCGGAAAGCCCTATGAAATGGAAGCCGTTTATAACAACGTGAAAATCGGGGTCGTTGCCCGTAAGCGACTTGTAATATTCGTGCACGTCCCTGCGGCTCATATTCCAGCCGTCGTGGTTTTTGGCGGCAACGCCGAGGAACCGCGTGCCGTCCCTGAGCGAGCCGGAAACCGCTTCCCAGAAGTTGTCAAAGCATTTTTTCGTGCCCTGGTCGGTCAGGTCTCCCGCAACAATCAGCGCGTCGAGGTTCGTGTATGACGGGTCGGCTTGCGCTTGGGCATAAGCGATTTCCATCATCATCGGAATCCTTTTGGCGTTTGTGTCGTCGTCCTCTTTTACATGCGTGTCGCTTGAGGCGACAAAGCGGATAACGGGCACAAACTCCTCCTGTGCGGCAGGGGCTTCATCCGCACCCGCTGCAACACCCGCTCCGGCTAAAACAAAAACCGCCGCGAGAAACAGACAGAGTATTTTTTTCATATATTTTCTCCTTTCGGCTTATTCCTTTTCTATCGATTTTCCCGTATCGCGCACCTTTATAAACACGGGTCTTTCCTTCGTTGAGGCGTTTGGCGTGTGATATGTGAGATAAAGCTGATTCTCCGCTCTGAACAGCATTCCGTGCCCGCCATCCTCATCGGCAATCGGGTCTAAATGGCGGAAATTCCCCTTTATGGTACCGCCCTCAAAAAGCACCTGACACTCGGCGTACTGCCCGCAAATGAATGTGCTCCACAGCATCAGCAGCTCGCCCGTGTCTGTGCGGTACATAAACGGTCCGTCGGTGACAAAGTGGTCGCCGTCTTTTTTTCTTTTTTCAACATCGTTTACATAGTGCGGCTCGGAGGCGTGAAACAGCGTGACGGGCTCGCCCTCGCTTATCGTCAGGTCGTCCCTCAGTTTTATATAGCACATTCCGCCGTCCGTAATCTGAGTGTGCTCGTGGCAGAAAACCAGATAAGGCACGCCGTCCTCAACATAAAGCGTGCCGTCAAGGCATTCCCAACCGCCGGGCGTGACCGCTCCGGTGCTGTGCGGCTCGAAGGGTCCGAGCGGCGAATCCGAGCGCAGTATGTATGTGCCGCGCAGGCCGTCCAGCTGCAGAAATGTGGCGAACATATAGTACGCGCCCTTGTAGGCGTGCACCTCGGGCGCCCAGTTTGCCCCGCGGTTCATACCGTAAAGCGTCGAGTTGAAGCATTCGTGCGGTCCGCTCCACTCTTCAAGATCGGCGCTCATATACACATCAAAGCCGCCGGTGTTTACTCCGAAGCCCGCTCCTCTCGTGCCGTACATATAATAAGTGCCGTCCTCGTTGAGAACAAAAGGATCGCGTATGTTTATCTCATTTAATCTCATTCCCCGCCGCCCTTTCCGTTTTGTTTTCAGTGTTCTTTTCAACATCTTCATTATATACACTCCTCCCCGTCAAGTCAACGCAGACTTTAACATATCCTTTCCTACAGAAAAAGGACTGCCGTGGCAGTCCTTTTATTAACTGTTATTTATTTTCGGGTTCGCTGCCCTTTTTCCTTTTTCTCAGGGCGAAAACCGCGGCGGCAACCATAATCGCCGCTCCGCCGCCGACAAACAGATATGTGCCGATGCCGCCCGTATCGGGCAGAAGGGCGCTTGTGCTGTTCGCGATATACAGCACCTCGGCGGGCGTGTCAACCAGTTCGGAAATAACCGTCACTTTGAAAATGTCACTCGATTTATGGTAGCCGAGCGGGGCTTTTGTTTCCTCCAAATAATATGTTCCGCAGGGCAGGTCTGGCGATACCGCCGTGCCGTCCGCGCCCGAGCGCAGAACAAGCTCCTCCCCTTCAACAGTTACAGGCACGGCGGTATAGGTGCTGCCGCTGAGAGCCCGCAGGGTGACATGCTCCGTATCGTTGTAGTTCGCGGGACGGTACACCTTGAACTCGGCGCCCTCAAGGCGTTTTTCCGTGTTGCCCGTTCTGTGTTTCACAATTGAGAACTTGCCCTTGACATTATCGGGGATAACAAGTTCATTCGGCTCATCGGGAGTGTTTTTAAGCGTGTTTTTCGGATAAACCGAAACTATGTCCGAGCTGCTTCCCGTTACGGAATCAACAGCCGGAATGCTTATATAGAACGGGTCGGCGGGCGCCTCGATTCTGTCGGAGTCGGGAGACTCAACAACAAGATATCTGCCGTCCTCCAGCGTGAGCGCCGCGTAGCCCGACGCGTCCGTCACAATGCTGCCCGCTTTCGCGGATTCAACGGCATAGCGCTCAACATCCGCCTGCGAGGGCGCGTCGCCCGTCGCCGTGTCCGCCCTGTAAATGTTAAACTCAACTCCCTCAACGGGATTGCCTGTTTCGTTGGATGTTTTGTAAATTCTCAGACCCTTTTCGATATCGGCGTTGAAAACGAACGAATTCACCGCCCTGACCCTCGCGGGTCCTTCTTTAACACCGACAAGCGACTGCGAAGCATCCTTGCCGCCCTCGGGCTCAAAAAGATAGACGCCCTTCGCGAGGTTCTGTATTCCCGAGGTCTCAACTGAAACGGTGTCGCCCTCTTTCGCGGTTATCGTAACGGGATATCTCGTTTTGGTGTCCGCCTTCACGGCAACGCGGTCGGTCTCGATGAAATTGCCCTCGCCGTCGTCGTGACCGCTTTTTACAACTATATTTATATCGTCGTCGCTCTCGAGTTTTCCGTTTATGTTCACATAGAGACCCACATCAAATGTGTCCTGCGAGCCGGACTTGAGTTCTGCGCGCACGAGTTCAACATTTGAGACAACAATCTGCTCCTCTGTCGGCTCCATGCCGTCGAGACTGTAGAGATAATAGACAAGGTTGTTGACCTTGTAGGCCGATTCCTCGTTATATGTGATGCGGTTTCTCGCCACGGGCGCCCAGTCCCACACCTCGTTGCTGTAGTTGTGATAAAGGGTCATTACCGCCTGCTTATTTAAATCGAGCGTGCCGCCGTAGAACACGGACTGCTCTATTCTCTCGCTGCTCATATTTGAATAAGCCCAGATTGCCATCTGCACGCCCGCTATAATATCGCTTCTCGTGAGACTGTCAACAAAATCTTCGTCCAGACCGCCCGCCTTGAGGCGAGTTTTCATCTCCTCAATAGTGATGAACGGGTATGCGTTTTCAACAATGGCTCTTATGTGCCTTGCCGAGTTCTCGCCGTAATGGCCGCTGTCTTCAAGGTTGCCGATTTTATAGTGCGTGCCGGCTACGGGAGTTACCTCAAGGTCGCAGCAGTAGGTCACATCATAGTTGTTCGTGCCGTAAACATAGGGTCCGTCCGGAGTCCACACACTGCTGTCAAGCTCCGATGTGTCGGTTATAAAAATCGTGGCGGGCATATCGATACCCGGCGAGCAGTGTGTGCTCAGCTCATACACAAAATTATTCGGAAAAATTACCTCGTAGCAGTATTCGTCATATCTGCGTGTTATACTTACATTGCGCGATTTGAAAACCGTGTTGAGCGTGTCGTCCAGTTTTGCGACAAGGGCGGCGGGAACCTGATCCTTCTCACTGTCGGAGAGCGCCCCGTACGCCTGAGCCGCCGCCTCTCTCTGAGCGCGCATACCGATTACATAGTTGCGGTAGCCGTTTTGCGCGGCAAGATGCTCCGCCACGGAGTCGGGATCCTCCGCGTTGTAGTTGCCCGAAGCGGTGAACTGCGACTTTTTGCTCTGCATCTGCGCCAAAGTGTCAATCGCCTCAAGCTGAGAGATAACATCGTCAACATCGCTCTGTGCCGAAAGGGCAAGCGGCGCCGCCGCGCCGAAAGCGACCAGCGCGGAAAGTATAAATGTCAGAATTTTAACAGCGGTTTTTTTCATTCAATCAACCTCACGGTGTTTTTCGCCGGTTCCCCGGCTCATTTTTATAAAGGTATACAATACAGTTATATAACACACCGAATAATTATATAATATAAAGATAAAAATATCAACCCAAAATTTTTCAAACAGTTAATTATCTGTACGGTTTTGCCTGCCTCGCTTTTCGCTTTTCCTCCCGAACGCGCACCCGCACACGAGAGCCCACACGGCAAAAGCCGCGGATGTGAGCACATTCCAGAAATACCCGGGCGAAATCATCTTTTCAAAAAAGCCCCTGCCCCAAGGCAGCTCCCAAAGATAGCCCGTCGGCAGCAGGAAAAATGTAACCGCCGCGAAAAGCACATAGCAGAACAGCGCCTTTTTCGCGAACGCGTCGAGCGAAACGCTTTCAACCGAACCGTCAGCCGTGTTGTAAATCTTCTTTTTAAGCACACGGAAGATGAACGCCGCCGCTGTAACGGACAGCAGCACCGTGCCGATAATGTCAAACGGGCTCTCGTCTTTTATAACACCCGATTCTTCGAGAAAATCCGTTATGTGAAGCGCTGCCGCCCTCATCGGAACCACCGCGAAAAGGTAGGTAAATGCCGTGAACGCGCCGAAAAGCCGCGTTTTCGCGCCCGCCTTTTTTCCGCTTGTCTGCGATTCCTTATTAACGGGGGTTTTCGACGCGAAAGCGAGAATGAGCATAAGCCCGAGCCCGATGAAAAAGCCCGTGAAAAACTCCCAGGTGCTCCAGCTGTTTTCCGTAAAGGGGCGCAGTTTCGGAATTTTCGCGATAACGCCCGCGCCGGTGCCCGAAACATTGAAAAAGTCGGCGGCGGTAATGGCGAACGCGCACACAAAATCAAACGCCAGCGACACAGCCGCCGTAATCTTATCCTTAAACACGGCGAGTGCCGTCACAACAAGGGCGAGCGCCCCCGCCGAGTGCGAAATGTGCTCGATTATTTCAAAATAGCACCTGCCGAATGGTATTTTCTTACCCCACGGAATGTTGTCGAAGTGGCTCATATACACCTTCCACGGCGAGCCGCTTTTACCCGCCGCGGCAATGCCGTCTTTAAAGTATTCAACCGCCTGCGGAGCGATAACTTTTATGAGCGCGTGCGAGAGCGTCGCTTTGAAAATATACGAAACGGCGAAAAACACCGCTATATAAATCAGATAGTGGTACGCCTTGTAACCGCGGTTCGAGAACAGCGTGCCGCAGAATGTGCCGAAAAGGCAGGAGAGCCCGAAGCCCATAAGCAGCATAACCGCGAGAGCCGAACCCTGACCGAAGGGCAGAACCTTCTCCGCCCCGTCGGGAAAGGCGGCAATTGACGAAATGCTGCCCGAGAGCAGCGAATTGCACGCTCCCCAGCCCGTTACGGTAAGCCCCGCGCTGATTGCGAGAACGGGCAGAAGTTTAAAGCCGTGTTTTATTCTTTTGCCGTAAAACGCGTAAATAAGCAGATTGAGCGCCGTGCCGACGGCTATGAGCCCCCACGAGCCGCCGTAGCCGTGAGTGCCGCGAAACCGCCACATCATGCCGCCGAGCGCAGCGCCCGCTATTACGCCGAGCGCCTTCATCCCCGCCGTTATTTCCGTTTTATCCTTTATTCTTTCTCCCATATTTCTCCCTCACAAAGCCGAAAACCGGGACTGCCTGTGCGAAGTCCCGGTTTGCCGATTTTTATACGCCTTTTTTCGCTTTTCTGAGAAGTTCGGTGTCGGTATAGCTCTTTTTAGCCGTGTAGCCCTTGAGGGGGACGATTCTTTCGTGAACGGCGTCAAGGAACCAGTCAACCTGCGGATAGAACTGCTCGGAATACTCGCTCGCGGGAGTAATCCAGTTCTGCGCGCCCACGATTACGGGCGGCGCGTCGAGATAATCGAACGCGAGACTTGTGATGTTCTGCGCCATATCGTTCAATATGCTTCCCCTTGCGCAGGCATCGCTCGCGAGCAGGATTCTGCCCGTCTTCTTTACGGATTCAATGACCTTTTCATAGTTGAAGGGAACAACGCTTCTCGCGTCAATAACCTCGGCGGAAATGCCGAATTCCTTCTCAAGTTTTTCAGCCGCGTCAAGCGCGGGATAGAGTGTGGGGCCGATTGTGAGGATAGTGAGGTCGCTGCCTGTTCTGCGTATCGCGGGCTCGCCGATTTCCACCTCATAGCTGCCCTCGGGCACGCCGCCCTCAACAAAGCGCTCGCCCATATCGTAAATCTTCTGGCTCTCGAAGCACACAACGGGATCCGTGCCGTTGAGCGCCGCGGTCATAAGACCTTTGGCGTCGTAGGGAGTTACGGGGTAAATGACCTTCAGGCCGGGCACATGAGCGCACAGCGAGGTCCAGTCCTGCGAGTGCTGAGCGCCGTATTTCATGCCGACGGACACGCGCAGAACGAAGGGCATTGTAAGCTTGCCCGCGCTCATCGCCTGCCATTTTGCCATCTGGTTGAAAACCTCATCGCCCGAGCAGACGATGAAATCGCAGTACATAAGCTCGGTTATGACTCTGCCGCCCGCGAGAGCGTAACCCACGGCCGAGCCGACTATCGCGCTCTCCGCTATGGGCGAGTTGAACAGACGGTGATAGGGAAGGGCTTCGGTGAGTCCTCTGTAAACGGCGAAAGCGCCGCCCCAGTCACGCACATCCTCGCCGTAGCTTATGAGCGTGGGATCCTCGTAGTATTTGTCCGCAATCGCCTCGAAAAGACCGTCACGGATGTTGTAAACGCGCATTTTCGGAAGCAGTTTTCCGTCCTCGCCGTAGGCGCTTCTCGAAAGTTTCGCTATCTTCTGATATCTCTCGTTTTCCTCTTTTGTCTGGTTGACCTCAACGGGTCTGTCGTCCATCTTTTCGATTTTCTTGTTTGAGAACATAACGCTCTCAATAAAATCGGGATGCTCGTTGTAGTCCGTATAGGGGGCAACGTTTAAATCGGAGGCGAGGTCGAACATTCTGCGGTTGCGGTCTATAACCGCCTCGTTGAGGGCGTCAAGCTCCTCTTTGGTGGCTATGCCCGCTTCGGCAAGCTGAGCCGGGAACACGGTCAGCGGGTCGTACTGCTGCCATTCCTCAACCTCTTCCTTTGTTCTGTAGGAACTCGCGTCGGATGTCGAGTGACCCGAGAAACGGTAGGTAACAAGCTCAAGCAGAGCGGGGCCCTCGCCCTTTTCTATGAGTTCTCTCTCCCTCTTGTAAGCGTCGATTACGGCGAAAACATTCCAGCCGTTCACGCGCTCGGCGTGCATACCTGTTTTGCTGATTGCTCCGAGACGGGCAACCTCGTCGTAGCCCATGGTTTCGCCCTTTGTCTGGCCGCCCATGCCGTAGAAGTTGTTGTTGAAGTTGTAGATAATCGGAAGTCCGCCCTTGTAGCCGTCCTCCCAGAGGTCGTTGAACTGGTCCATATTCGCGAAGGTCATCGCCTCATAGACGGGGCCTCTCGCCGCCGCGCCGTCGCCCGCGTTGGCAACGACTATGCCCTTTTTCTTGTTGCATTTCTTGTAGAGCGCAACGCCCGTGGCAATCGGAGCCGCTCCGCCGACTATCGCGTTGTTCGGGAAAATACCGAAGGGCAGGAAGAAAGCGTGCATGCTTCCGCCGAGTCCGCGCGAAAAGCCCATATCCTTGGCGAAAAGTTCGCAGCAGAGACCGAAAATGAAATACTCCCTCGCCATCTCCTTGATGTCGCCGTTCGACTTCGTGTATTTCTTTATGACCTCAAAGTTCTTGCCGTCGTTGTATTCCTGCATTATTTTCAGCAGTTCGTCGTCGCTGAGTTTTTTGATGGCGGAAAACGCCTTGGCAATAACCTCGTGATGGCTGCGGTGCGTGCCGAAGATATAGTCGTCAACACCGAGGGTGTACGCCTGACCGACGGCTGTCGCCTCCTGACCTACCGCGAGATGCGCGGGGCCGGGATATGTGAATTCCTTGTCGTTATAGTTGCCCTTCTGCTTAATTGTCAGAAGCATTGTCTCAAACTCGCGGATTGCCGCCATATCGGCATACATCCCGAGAAAGTCGTCTCTCGAATAAACCGCCTTCTCATCCTCGATGCTCCTGTCATAGGCGCACACGGGAATATCCCTGAGCTTTATGGTTCTCTTTTCAAACTGCGGTCCGGGTTTGACATATTGTGATTTAGGCATTTTTCTTCTTCCTTTCCTTATCTGATTTCAAACAGCGCCTCGCGGATTACCTCGCCCACGGTCGGATGCGGGAAAACGAGCTCCTTAAGCGAAGCGATGTCGGTTTCGGTCTCAATCATAAGCGCCGCTCCGTAAATGATTTCGGAGGCGTAGGAACCGATCATGTGAATACCGACAATCCTGCTGTATTTTTTGTCATAAACCACCTTGACTATGCCGTCTCCGCCCTCGTTTTCGGCAACATATCTGCCCGAATAGCGAAGCGAAAGGTTCACGCAGGCGGCGTCTATGCCCGCCTTTACGGCGTCGTCAAGAGTATATCCCACACTCGCGACCTCGGGGTTTGTGTAAATGACCGAGGGTATCGCGTTGTAGCGCATTCTGTCGCGTTTCGCGAGCATATTGTTTACGGCAACCTCGCCCTCTCTGTACGCCGTGTGGGCGAGCATGCTCTTTCCGTTCACGTCTCCCGCCGCGTAAACGCCGGGCACATTGGTGCGCATGTAATCGTCTGTTTTTACGGCGCCTCTCTCGGTTTCAACGCCGATTTTCTCAAGACCTATGTCGGCGGTAACCGCGCGTCTGCCTATGGAGCAGAGCACCTTGTCCGCCGCCGCCTTCACCTGAGCGCCGTTCTTGTCCTCATAAACAACGCCGTCCGCCTCAACCGCGGTAACCTTGCAGCCGAGTCTGAACACAACGCCCTTTTTCTCATAGTTCTTTCTGAGTATTTCGGATATCTCCTTATCCGTCGGGCCGGCGATTTTGTCGAGCATCTCGATTACGGTCACTTCGCTGCCCGCGGAATTGAAATAAGAAGCCATCTCAAGCCCTATTACTCCGCCGCCTATGACAACGAGCTTCGCGGGTATTTCGGTTAAGTCGAGAATCTCGCGGTTCGTCATAACAAAGCCGGAGTCAAGCCCCTCTTTAAGCCCCGGTATGGGAGGAATCACGGGGGCCGAGCCCGTCGCTATGAGCAGTTTTCTGCCCGCGATTTCGGTATCTCCCGCCTGAAGAACAAAGCCCTCGCCGCTCTTCGAAAGTATTTTTCCTTCGGCGTTTATAACCGTGACGCCGAGTTTTTTCATCTTCATTCCGATTCCGCCCACGAGCGAGGCGACAACCTTGTTCTTGCGCCCGATTACGGCTTCCTGATTGAGGTTCGCGCCCTCAAAGGTAACGCCGTAGTCCGCTCCGTGTTTCGCGTAATCGTAAATCTTCGCGCTGTTGAGAAGCGCCTTTGAAGGCACGCAGCCCTCGTTGAGGCAGACTCCGCCGAGCGCCCTTTTTTCCATAACGGCGGTCTTCATTCCGCCCGCCGCCGCGCGGTATGCCGCGTTGTAGCCCGCGGGGCCTCCGCCTAAAATAACAAGATCATATATTTCCATATCAACCCTCCTGTTCCTTCAGGAACCGCGTGAAGTTTTCGAGCGTTTCTTTAAGTTCCGAAAGGAATCTCGAAGCGGGACCGCCGTCCACCGCTCTGTGGTCGTAGGTCAGCGAAAGTCCCATCGCCTGGTAAGTGCGTATTCCGCCGTTTTCCGCCTTGATGCGCGTGGTTATCGTGTTCACGCCGAGAATGGCTGTCTGCGGAATGTTTATAACGGGCGTAAAGTGCTCAATTCCGTATGCCCCGAGGTTTGAAACGGTGAATGTGCCGCCCTTCAGTTCGTCGGGCAGAGCCGCTCCGTTCCTGCATTTCGCAGCAAGCTCCTTTGCCTCCTTTGAAATAACAGAAAGCGGCTTTTTGTCGCAGTCAAACAGCGTGGGCACGAGAAGCCCCTTATCTGTGTCAACCGCAACGCCCATATGAACGCCGCTGAAATATCTCATAACATCGTTTTCGAGCAGATGCGCGTTGAGTGCCCTGTGCTCGGGCTTCGCGAGAACCCTTGAAACAACATAGAGAATCATATCGTTGAGCGTAATGTTTCCCTCAACGCCCGCGGTGCCGTCCTTGACCGCCTTGCGGAAGGCGAGAATGTCGGTGGCGTCAAACGAGAGTGTGTGGGTAAGCTGCGCAGCCGTCTGCAGTGACGCGCTCATCTGCTTCGCAATGGTGCGGCGTATGAGCGGCATCTTCTCATCCGTGTAAGCCGCCGAACCCGAGCCGATGTCGGAGACGGTGAATCTTCCGCCCATTCCCGAGCCCGTGCCGCCGTTGTATTCGCCCGCGGCGGCGCCGCTTGAAAATCTGCCGGAGGCGACAGCCGCGCGCACATCGCGCTCTATTATTCTGCCCTGCGGGCCTGTGCCCGCCGTGTATTTAAGCGCCACGCCCGTTTTCTGCGCAAGCGCTTTGGCTCTGGGCGACGCCTTTATGAAGCCCGCGTTTTCCGCTGCCGGAGCGGCGGCTTCATTATTTTCGTAATTATTAATTACAATATTGTTTTCCCGCGCTTTTTCTTCGGGCTTTTCCTCAACGGGGGCTGAATCCCCGCCCGCGGACGGTCTGAACTCCTCAACGCTCTCGCCCTCGTTCCCTATAACGCACACATTGGTCATTACGGGCACGTCGGAATCCTCGCCGAAGAATATTTCAAGCAGTGTGCCCGACACGGGCGCCTCCTGCTCAAGTGTGGATTTGTCCGTCTCGTACCTGAAAAGGATTTCGCCCTCTGCCACCGTTTCGCCCTTCTTTTTGAGCCATTCGGTGAGCACGCAGGTTTCAACCGTTATGCCTACATTCGGCATCATTACGGGTGTTGCCATATCATTTCCTCCTTACCAAACTATCTCCGTTCCCGACGCCTCTGCCGCGGCAAGAACCGCCTTGTCCGGCTCGCGCTCGGTTATGATAATATCGATGTCCTCCAGCGAAGCGAAGGTGAAGGGCATGCTCTTTTCGAGCTTCGCGCTGTCGCACAGCACAATCTTCTTTTTTGCCTTCGCCACAACCGCTTTTTTAAGCTCGCACTCATCGGCGTTGCCCACGGTAAAACCGTTTTCAACCGAAAATGCCGAAGCCGCGAGGAAAGCGATTTCAATGTTGAAATTCCTTATGAAATCAAGCGATTGCCCGCCCGAAACGGAAAGCGTGTTTCTGCTGACCTGTCCGCCGACTATCGTCACGGACGGCTTGAATCTTTTCGCGAGTTCGCAGGCGACGTTCGGTCCGCTCGTCAGGATATAATAGGGCGTGTCGGGCAGGGCTTTGGCGAAAATCATACCCGTTGTGCCCGAATCAATGAACATTGAGCAGCCCGTTTCGGCGTATCTGAGAGCCGCCGCCGCGATTTTTTCCTTTGCCGCGCGGTTGCGCACCTCGCGCAGTTCGTAAACATCCTCAACATCGGTTCTGTTCCCGATATACTTCGCTCCTCCGCGCACTTTCGCCGCCTCGCCTATGTTCTCGAGGAACTCAATATCCCTGCGCAGCGTCATGCTCGACACATCGGGGAACATCTCCTCAAGCGCGTGCAGGTTCACATATCCCTTCTCACGCAGAATGTCAAGAATTATCTCTCTTCTCTGTCCTCCCAAATCGGATACCCTCCTTCTGAATTCACAATTATAATCTGTTAACTTTTGTGACTTTTAACAAAATCAATACGATTTTATCACAGTTTCACATTTTGTCAAGAAATTTTCCCGCTTTTTCACATCTCTTCTTTCCCCTGCCCTTTAAAAAATATTTACAAATTTTTTATTGATATATCTTTTATTTTAATATATAATCAAACTGTATATCTGTACCGTCCCCCGGGGCGGGCTGAAAAAAACACGCCTTCGTAAACAGGAGGTCACAAAAGGAGCGGCTTTATGAAAAATCCCATCTATGTTTTAGCTTACGACATCGGCACAACGGGTGTAAAAACCTGCCTGTTCCGTATTGACGAAACAATCAGTCTCGTGGCGGACGCCATGCGCGGCTACGAGCTCTACATTCTCCCCGGCGGCGGAGCCGAGCAGGATCCCGACGAATGGTGGAGCGCGATGTGCGAAACCACGAAGGAGCTCTTCACAAAAACAGCGGTCACTCCCGACCGTGTTGAAGGCATTTCCTTCTGCTCGCAGATGCAGGGTCTCGTTCTTGTTGACAAAGACGGCGTTCCCGTTCACCGCGCATTCAGCTATATGGATCAGCGCGCAACCGAACAGCTCAAGAGGATTATGGCCTACGGCCCGCAGATTGCCGGCGCGAACATCAAAAAACTGCTCCCCTCGCTCAAAATCACGGGCGCCGTTTCCGCCAGCGTAAAGGACCCCGCCTACAAATACGCCTGGCTCAAGGACAACGACCCCGACGCCTTCTCAAAGGTTTACAAATGGCTCGATGTAAAGGAATATCTTATCTCCCGTATGACCGGCGAGTTCGTTATGACTCAGGATTCCGCCTTCGGTACGCTTATGTATGACTACAAAAACGGCTGCTGGAGTGAAAAGATAGCGGAACTCCTTGAGGTAAATCCCAAACACCTCCCCCGCCTTGTGAAATGTACCGACAAAGTCGGCGGTCTTACCGAAAAGGCGGCTTCCGAGCTCGGTCTGGCTGCGGGTACGGCGGTATTCGGCGGCGGCGGCGATGCCTCCCTTATAGGCGTGGGCGCGGGTGCGTCCGCTCTGGGCGACACACACATCTATCAGGGCACATCCGGCTGGGTCGGAACGGTTGTTGACAGAAGTATTGTCGACACCTCCGCCATGATAGCCGCGGTTGTCAACTCCGACCCCGGCAGATTCAACTACTTCGCCGAACTTGAAACGGCGGGCAAATGCCTTGAATGGGTAAAGGATCACCTCGCTCTCGATGAAATCGGCATCTATCTTGAAAAAACCCACGTTGCCGAAAGCAAGGAATCCGTATATACAAGTCTTTACGATTATCTTTCAAAGATTATTTCCGAGGTTCCCGCAGGCAGCAACGGCGTTATCTTCACCCCCTGGCTTCACGGCAACCGCTGCCCGTTCGAGGACCCGAACGCCAGAGGAATGTTCTTCAACATCAGTCTCGACACCGGTAAGAAGGATATCATCCGCTCCGTGGTCGAAGGCGTGTGCATGCACCTTCGCTGGTTCCTTGAGACAGAGGACAAAAAGGTCAAATCCTCCGATGTTGTCCGTTTCGTAGGCGGCGGCGCTCTCTCGGATGTCACCTGCCAGATTCTTTCGGACTGCACGGGCAAGGTCATTGAAACGGTCGAGTCACCCCAGAACATCGGCGCCGTGGGCGCGGCGGTTCTTGTGGCTGTCGGTCTCGGCTTCCTCGAGAATATCGAGGCGTCAAAGCCCCTCATCCCCGCGGTCAAGAAATTCAACCCCAACAAGGACAACAAAGCGGTTTACGACAAAAACTTCGAGGTTTACAAAACCCTCTACAAGGCAAACAAAGCCGCCTTCTCCGCTCTTAATAAACAGTAAGATATCATACAACTCCGTATCAAAACTCGCCGTAGGGCGGGATGGTCTCGCCTCCCGGCTCGGTCGGTGCTTCTGCCTGCGGCAGAGGTCTCCACCGGAGACCCGCACCCCAATCCCGCCGCATACAATCGGGTACGGGCGGAGCCCGTCCTCAACTCCTCATTTCTCACTTCTCATTTCCAACTAATTTTTCCCGGAGGACAAAAAAATGAACAAATCCATACTTAAAACTCTCACCTGCTTCGTACTTCTGCTCGCGGTTATCACGGGCGTTATGTCGGGCTGCAAAAAGAAACCTCAGGACGCCACCGATGTCACCCTCCCCGCGGGTCAGGGCGACGCAGTGCTCCAGACCGATGAAAACGGCGATATAGCCCGCAACGAAAACAACCAGGCGGTTGCCGTTGTTACGGACGCGAACGGTTACGCCGTCACAGAAGAAAGCGGCGAAGTCAAAACCGAGGCGGTTCCCCTGACCCACGCCCTCGTGCTCGATGACAAAGTCGAGACCGCGACCTTCTCCGTAGGCATTCCCAAGGGCTGGATGGGCGACCACAGTTACGAGTATATCGTTATCGACTCCACCGATAAAAACGAAACCGACAAAATCGTTATCTACACCCGCCTTCTCGACGACACGGAGCACGACGACGGGCAGCCCCCGATGCATGACCTGTTCAATCTCATAAAGAGCGGCGTCACCGTAAACAAAGAGAAAAAGGACGACATAAAGATAGCGGGCGTTGACGCCACGCGCGAGAGATGCGATGTCACCTCCGAAAAAATCGAAACCCGCGTGCTCAGCTTCTACAGTTTCACGGGCAAAACCGCGACCTACGGCGTAATATGCTACTCAAAAGACGCGAAAACCGCGGACAAAACCTTTGAGGATGTTCTCAACACAATCGAGTTTTATTAATTAAGGAGGAGCCCCGATGTTATTCACTCAGGACATTGGCATTGATTTAGGCACGGCGAACACTCTCGTCTATGTCAAAGGCAGGGGCATCGTCACGCGCGAGCCCTCCGTTGTAGCGGTGGACCGCAAGATGAATCCGCCGAAAGTTGTTGCCGTCGGTACCGAGGCAAAGGAAATGATAGGCCGCACCCCCGGCTCGATAACCGCGGTGCGTCCCCTCAAGAACGGCGTTATAGCGGATTTTGACATAACCGCCGATATGATAAAAGAGTTCATAAAGCGCGTGTCGGTCAAATCCCCCTTCACCCGCACAAGAATACTTATCTGCATCCCCTCGGGCGTCACCGAGGTTGAGCGCAAGGCGGTCTATGACGCGGCAAAAAGCGCGGGCGCAAAATTCGTAAGTCTCATTGAAGAGCCCATGGCGGCAGCCATCGGCGCGGGTCTTCCCGTAACGGAGGCGGCCGGCAGTATGGTCGTTGATATCGGCGGCGGCACAAGCGAAGTGGCCGTAATCTCGCTGGGCGACGTTGTAACCGCCAAAAGCGTGCGTGTAGCGGGCGACAGCTTCGACGAGGCGATAGTAAACTATATCAAGAAGAAATACAATATGCTCATCGGCGAGCGCACCGCCGAGGATGTCAAAATAAAAATCGGCTCGGCATACCCCTACGACGGCGAGGGCACCCTCAATGTCAAGGGCAGGGACCTCTCAAACGGTCTGCCCAAAAATGTCGATATCACCAGCGAGGAAATCCGTGAGGCACTCGCGGACCCGGTGGCGCTGATTGTCGAAGCCGTAAAACAGACTCTCGAAAAAACTCCGCCCGAACTCTCGGCGGATATCATAGACCACGGCATTACCCTGACGGGCGGCGGCGCCATGCTGCGCGGGCTGGACCGTCTTATCTCGGTTGAGACAAAAACTCCCGTTATGGTCGCTCCCGATCCGCTCGACTGCGTTGTGCGCGGCACGGGCGTGTGCCTTGACGGCAACGCCGTTGAGGTTCTCGGCAACAAAAAATACATCTGATTCCGGAGGGCGCAATGCGATTTTTCCGCAGACCTGCTTTCAAAATTTTCATATCGGTTATTGCCGCGCTTGTGCTGGGCTCCCTTATTTCGGTGTTTTCCCACAGCGCCTCCTCGCCGCTTAACAAAGCGGTGAGTTTTGTGTTCAGCCCCGCCCAGAATCTCGCGGCGGCGGCTTCGCGCGAGCTTGCCGACCTCCCCTTCTCCTTCCGCTCCTCAAGCGTAATAAGCAAGGAGCGCGACGAACTGCAGGCGGAGGTTGATTCCCTGCGCAATCAGCTTGTTGACTACGAGGATATGAAGCGCCAGAACGAGCTTTACAGGGAATTCCTCGAGTTAAAGCGCCTTCACCCCGACCAGCAGTATTGCGAGGCGAACATCATCGGCCGCGATTCTCTCGATTTTGCCTCAGAGTTCACTCTCAACAGGGGCAGCATAGCGGGCATCAAGGTTCAGGACCCCGTAATCTACGGCGGCAACCTTGTAGGCGTTGTAACATCCGTGTCGCCCACCGTGTGCACGGTCAAAACGATTTTAAACCCCGATGTAAATGTCAGCTGCTATGAAATACGCACCGTAACCACGGGCTATGTCACCTCCACCGCCGAACTCGGCAGGAAGGGCCTTTGCCATATGCCCAACCTCGAGGGCACAACAGCCATCACCGTGGGCGGCATCGTCTGCACTTCGGGTGTCGGCGGAGTTTATCCCGCGGATCTCGTCATCGGCACGGTTCAGACCATAAACGACGCCACTCTCGATATAAGCGCGGCGGCAGTCATTGAGCCCGCCGTGGATTTCAGCACCCTCACGGGCGTATTCGTAATAACCTCATTCGAAAATCAGGGCGCCGAATGACGCCTTTTTAAGGAACTGCCATGAATCCTTTACTGCACAACAACCCCTTTTATCAGAAGGGGCACCCGAACTTCTGGCGGCGCTTCTGCCTTGCCGCCTTCATACTTCTTCTGAGCGTTCTTCAGAACACGCCGGGGCTTTTCCCGACCTTTTTCGGTTCAAAGGCGTATCTGCTCGTGCCCGCAGTGGTGAGCATCGCCCTTTACGAAAAGGATATGGGAGGCATCTTTTTCGGCCTGTTCGCGGGAGCGCTCTGGGACATTTATACCCCGGGCGGCGACCTTCACGCGATTTTTCTCGTGATAACGGGCTTTGCCGCGGGCTCGCTTCTGAATAATCTTATGCGAGCCAACATTCTCACAAACACGATTCTTTCCACCGCGGCGACCGCCGCCTTTGTAACAGCGGACTGGTTGCGGCGCTACATCCTCGGCGGTCTCGATTCGGCGGCTGCCTTCCTGCTCAGGTATTATCTTCCGTCCTTCATTTTCACCCTCGCCCTCTCCCCCGCGGTATTCGCGGTTGTGTTTTTCATAGAGCAGGCGTTCACGAAGGACACCTCCGTTCACGAAAACCTCGAAAAAACCGACTTCGCAAACTGAAGAACCGGCACAAAACTTTGCCTTATTCATAACAAAACTCATTTACACCGTAGGGCACGGATTCTTCCGTGCCGCCACCCGACCGTCCGTGCGGACAAATTTTTGCGCAGACTCCTTCCGTCACATCGTCACTTCGTTCCTCTGTGCCACCTCCCCCAAAGGAGGAGGCCACGACGAACGGAAGGTTTGCTGTAGACGTAGGGCGGTGTTCCCTAACACCGCCGCCACCCGACCGTCCGTGAGGACATATCAACCGGCGTAAGCCCTTAATCCGGAATTCGGAATTCGGCATTAATCTCCGCCTCTGCGCGGCTCACTCTCAACGAAAGGAGAAAAACCGATGTCATCAAAGGCGCGGCGTCTGACCGCCGTTATAATCCTGCTCGCCGTGTTCGGCGTATTTCTCGGCGACCTCGTGCGCCTTCAGATAGTCAACGGCAGCGAATACCGCGCGATGAGCAACGCCGTGTCACAGCGTACGGCGTCCATTCCCTCCGCCCGCGGCGAGATTGTTGACAGATACGGCACTCCCCTCGTTGAAAACCACCAGGGCTACGCTCTCGTGTTCGACGGCGCTTATTTCCCCACCGCCGAGGAGCAGCCCGAGCGCAATAAAATAATAATCGCCCTCATCCGCAAACTCGAAAAGGCGGGCGAGGCGTGGAACTACACCCTCCCGATGACCCTCGACTCCGACGGCAAGGTCGTTTTTGAGGAGGACCGCGATTCCGATATAGCCAAAATCAAGGGCAAGGATATGCTCAATTTAAACGAATACGCCACGGCGCAGAACTGTTTTGACGCCATTGTCTCCCGCTACGGTCTCGAGGATTATTCCGTTGCAGAGGCGCTCAAAATCGGCTCCGTCTGCCTCGCGATGAAGGAAATCGGCTTCGGTCTTTCCACGCGATATACCTTCGCCGACGATGTTGACGACTACACCGTCGCAACCATAAAGGAAAACAGCGTGTTCTACCGCGGCGTGGATGTTGAGGTTGTGCCCTACCGCGATTATGTTGACGGCACCGTAGCCCCGCACATTCTCGGCACTGTCGGCGCCATAAACGCCGAGGAATACGCCGAACTCAAGGAAAACGGCTACTCCATAAACGACACCGTCGGCAAAAACGGCATTGAGTACGCCATGGAGGACTACCTGCGCGGCAAGCCCGGCACAAAAACGGTCTATACCGATTCCGCGGGCAATGTCACGGGCACTGAGGTCACTCAGGACCCGGAGCAGGGCAACACCGTTGTTCTCACAATCGACACCGAACTTCAGAAGGTCGCCCAGCGCTCCCTCTCGAAGGCGCTGGGCGAATACGCGGGCACAAAGGGCAATATGGTCACATCCGCCGGCGCCGTTGTGGTAATAGACATACACACGGGCGAGGTTCTCGCCTGCGCGTCCTACCCCACCTACAACATTTCAACATATTACGACAATTACAAAGCCCTCACCGAAACAGACGGCGATCCTCTGTGGAACAGAGCGCTGCTGAGCACCTACGCACCCGGCTCCACAATGAAGCCCTCGGTTGCCTGCGCGGCTCTCGAGGAAGGGCTTATCGATACAAATTACACCGTCTACTGCTCGGGCACATACAAATATTTTGACCAGGTCTTCAAATGCGAGCAGGCGCACGAAACAAGCTATGTCAATGTAATAAACGCCATAGCCGAAAGCTGCAACACATTTTTCTATGTTGTCGGCAGAAACCTCGGCATTACCAAGATGAACGAATACAGAACAATGTTCGGCTTCGGTCAGAAGACGGGCTGCGAACTCCGCGAGGCGACGGGCGTGCTCGACTCCCCCGAATACCGCGCCTCGCTCAATCAGGCGTGGCTTCCCGGCTACACGGTTCAGTCAGCCATCGGTCAGGCGGGCAACCTCGTCTCGCCCATTCAGCTGGCAAACTACTGCGCCACAATCGCCAACGGCGGCACCCGCTACCGCACCCGCTTCGTTAAATCCGTTCTGCGCCACGACAATTCGAGCATCGTCCTCGAAAACAAGCCCGAGGTGATGTGCGAAACGGGAATTTCGAAGGAGACCTTCGACATAGTGCGCACGGGTATGCACAAGGTGTGCGCCACGGGCTACTGCCAGAAATATTTCTGGCACCTTCCGAGAAGGGTTGACCCCGCCGCCAAAACAGGAACCTCGCAGGAGTACAGAATCCTCGACGGCGTATCCACCAAAATCAACAACGGCTTTTTCATCTCCTTCGCCCCCTATGACGACCCGCAGATTGCCGTGGCTGTTGTGGGCGAGGGTATGATTTCGGGTGTCTATGTGGCTCCCGTCGCCGCCGACATTTACGAATACTATTTCGCCGCCCCCGAAAAGCCGGAATTGGCTCAGGCGGACAATGTTCTCATAAGTTAAAGGAGATTCCAATGGCAGAAAGATATGTTTTCGCTTCGGGAAAAGGCGGAGTCGGCAAATCCTCCGTCGCTCTCGGGCTTGCCCGCTGTATGAATGAAAAGGGTCTGCGCGTGCTTCTCGCCGATTTCGATATCGGGCTGCGCTCGCTGGACCTTATGCTCGGCGTTACCGAAACGGTCGTTTTCGACTGGGGCGATGTAGTACTCGGCAGATGCTCAATTAAGGACGCGGTTATCAACATCGGCAATCTCGCCTTCTTCCCCGCGCCCCCCGAATATGACGAAAAGTTCACTCCCGAGGCGCTCTCGCAGCTTTTCTCCGCCCTCGAAAGTGATTTTGATTTTATATTTATCGACGCACCCGCGGGGCTCGGCAGGGGCTTTGACCTCGCCTGCTCCCAGGCGGAAAACGCGGTTGTCGTCACCACTCCCGATTCCGTCTGCGTGCGCTCCTGCGCCTGTGCCGCGCTCAGACTGCGCAAGAGCGGAAAGGAAAAGATTTCGCTCATAATAAACCGCTTTGTCGAAAAGCCCGTTGTGAAGCACCGCCTTCTCAATATTGACGACTGCATCGACGCCGTCTCGGCAAAGCTCATAGGCGTAGTACCCGAGGACAGAGCGATTACCGAATCGAGCGTCACAGGTAAACAGCCCGATAAGAATTCACCCGCGTCAAAGGCGTTCGCCCGCATTTCACTGCGAATGAACGGCGAGCGCGTGCCGCTTTTTGAGGATTAAACTATGGAAAACCCGACAATCGCCGCAATCTCCACCCCCGAATCGGCGGGCGCCCTCGGTGTTGTGCGCCTCTCGGGCGACAGGGCGATAGAAATCGCGAATAAAATATTCACGCCCGTCAGCGGAGCGGATCTGACCGCCTCCCCCGGCTACCGCGCGCATTACGGCAGGGTCACGGGCGGCGGAAAACAGATTGACGAGGCGGTCTGCCTCGTTTTTCGCGCTCCCCACAGTTACACGGGCGAAAATGTTGCCGAAATCACCTGCCACGGCGGGCTCTATATAACAAAGGCGGTCCTGCGGGCGGCTCTGGAAGCGGGCGCCGTTCCCGCTCAAGCGGGCGAATTCACAAAGCGCGCCTTTTTAAACGGCAAAATCGATCTGGCGGAAAGCGAATCGGTTATGAAACTCATCTCCGCTCAGGGCGAGCAGGCGGCAAGGGCAGCCCTCAACACCCTTGACGGCAGGCTGAGCAAAAAAATTCACGCCATTGCCGACAGCATATCCTGTGTTCTCGCCTCTCTCGCCGCCTGGGTCGATTTCCCCTATGACGAAATTGAGGACACCTCCCCCGCAGATATGAAAAAGGTTTTCACCTCCGCCATAGCCGAACTCAACGAGACCGTTGAGCGTTACGACGCGGGCAGGGTATTTACAGAAGGCGTCGACACCGCCATAGCGGGCAGACCGAATGTGGGCAAATCAACGCTTATGAATCTGCTCGCGGGCTCCGAGCGCTCCATTGTAACAGAGGTTGCGGGCACAACCCGCGACATAGTTGAGGAGAGCGTTCGCCTCGGCTCAATGATTCTGCGCCTCGCCGACACCGCGGGCATACACGAAACGGGTGACATAGTTGAGAGCATAGGCGTTGACCGCGCGAAAAAGCGTATGCAGCGCGCCTCTCTCATACTCGCGGTCTTTGATTCCTCCGAGCCGCTCACAGAAGACGATATAGCCGTGCTTAAGGAATGCGAGGGCAGGCTGAGCATAGGCGTCGTAAATAAAACAGATCTCGAAAGGAAACTCGATATTTCCGAAATAGAAAAATACGTCAGTGAAACCGTCGAAATCTCCGCCTCCACGGGCGAGGGCGAAAAGGAACTTGAAAACGCCGTCTCCCGTCTGCTCAGCGCGGAGAACTTCGACCCCGAAAGCCCCTGCCTCTCCGGCGAGCGCCAGCGCATCTGCTGCGTAAAGGCGGTTGAATATCTCAGCGAGGCGGTCTCGGCTATCGATTCGGGTATGACTCTCGACGCGGTCACGGTCTGCGCCCAGTGCGCTGTGGACAGCCTGCTCGAGCTCACAGGCGAAAAAGCCGCCGACGCCGTCATCGATTCCGTCTTCTCCCGCTTCTGCGTGGGAAAATAAAAACATCACCAATCCACATCAAAGGACGATAATCATGAAAAAACTTCTCTCAATCCTCACCGTTTTCGCCATGCTCTTCGCGCTCTGCGCCCCCGCGTTCGCCGAAACAGCCGAACCTCTCAACTACCTGCTGCTCGGCGACTCCATCGCCTACGGCGCGGGCGTGCTCAACAACGAGGAGGCGTGCTACGGCAGAATTGTGGCGAACACCAACGGCTACAACTACAAAAACGACGCCGTCAAGGGCATAAAAAGCGGGCAGCTGCTTTCAAAAATCACCGGCGGCGGCTCTGTGCGCGCGGATATTCAGGAAGCGGATATAATCAGCATTTCAATCGGCGGCAACGATTTTATCAAAAACCCGCTCTACATTCCCGCCGTAATAATGTCAGCTCTCGGCTTTGACTCCCTCGCGGACAATATTGTTGACAGCTTTTACCCCAATTTCTGCAATATCATCAAGGAAATAAAAGCCCTCAATCCCGACGCTCTCATCCTTGTTCAGACTCTGTACAATCCCCAGAAGGGAGCGCTCCGCTCCGCCTTCGACAACGGCATAATGCCGCTCAACAACTGCATTTACAAATATCTCCGCGAAAACCCCGGCGCCTACGAAATCGTTGATGTTTACACGGCGCTGAGCACCGAGCGCGGAATAATGGCGATTGACACCATTCACCCCAACGCAAAAGGTAATGTGCTGATTGCGAAAGCCGTGCTCGCGAAACTCAGGGATCTCGGTCTCAGCGACACGGCGGAGCCCGTCATCCTCAAAGAGGGCATTGACGAGTACCGTTTCATCTATTATTTCTTTTTCTATTAATCGGAATCTCTTTTCTTGAATCACTCCACCGGAGTTTCGGCAAAACGCATCTTTTTTCTTTTGGAGAATTATGGAATATTTTGCATCACAATTTGACATAGCGGTTATCGGCGCGGGCCACGCGGGTATTGAAGCGGGGCTTGCCGCGGCGCGTCTCGGCTGCCGCACCGCCGTGTTCACAATCAATCTGGACTGGGTGGGCAATATGCCCTGCAACCCGTCAATCGGCGGAACCTCCAAGGGTCATCTCGTGCGCGAGATTGACGCCCTCGGCGGAGAAATGGGCGTTGCCGCGGATAAGAACACCCTGCAGAACCGTATGCTCAACCTCGGAAAAGGGCCCGCGGTTCACTCCCTGCGCGCCCAGATTGACCGCCGCGAATATTCCGCCTATATGAAAAATGTTCTCGAAAACCAGCAAAACCTGTATCTCCGTCAGGCGGAGATAATTGATTTATACAGAGAAGAAGGGCTCTGGTATTTAAAGACGCGCCTTGAGGCGGTTTACAGCGCGAAATGCGTGATTATAGCCACGGGTACCTTCCTCGCGGGCAAGGTCTATGTTGGCGATGTCTGTTACGACAGCGGTCCGGACGGCATGTTCCCCTCAACCGAACTCGCCCTCGCCCTCAAAAAACTCGGCGTGCTCACCCGCCGTTTCAAAACGGGCACCCCTCCCCGCGTAAACAGACGAAGCGTCGATTTAAGCGAAATGGAGCTTCAGCCGGGTGATGAGGTAACAACCCCGTTCTCGTTTACCACAAAGGAAGAAATCGAAAACAAACTCCCCTGCTACATAACCTACACGGGAGAGGAAACCAAAAAAATAATACTCGACAACCTCGACCGCTCTCCGCTCTATTCAGGCAGAATTGACGGCGTCGGTCCGAGATACTGCCCCAGCATTGAGGATAAAATAGTGCGCTTCTCCGAAAAGGAAAGGCACCAGCTCTTTGTCGAGCCCTGCGGCCGGAACACCGGGGAGCTCTATATTCAGGGGCTTTCCTCCTCGCTTCCCGAGGATGTTCAGCTGAAAATACTGCATTCAATTCCCGGGCTTCGGAACGCCGAGGTGATGCGCACCGCCTACGCCATAGAATACGATTGCGTTGACCCTCTCTGCCTGCGCGCGAGTCTGGAATTCCACGATTTTGAAGGCCTTTTCGGCGCGGGTCAGTTCAACGGCTCCAGCGGATATGAGGAGGCGGCGGCGCAAGGTCTTGTAGCCGGTATCAACGCCGCCAACAAGGTGTTGGGTAAAAAGCCGTTCATTCTCGACCGCGGCAGTTCCTACATCGGCACGCTGATTGACGACCTTGTCACCAAGGGCTGTTCCGATCCCTACCGTATGATGACCTCACGCTCGGAATACCGCCTTGTGCTGCGTCAGGACAATGCCGACCGCCGGCTCACCCCTCTCGGCTATGAGCAGGGACTTATAAGCGAGGAGCGTTACGCCGCCTTCAAAGAAAAACTCAATCTTATTGAAAAAGAGCGCGGGCGCGTTGAGAGCATTGTCATAGCCCCCTCGGAAGATATCAACGAAATGCTTGTTTCACGTGAAACATCTCCGCTGACCACGGGCGCGAAGCTTTCGGATCTCCTCAAACGCCCGCAGTTAAGCTATGATTCCCTTACGCAATACGACCCCTCCCGCCCCGACCTTGACCGCTCAATATTCGAGCAGGTCGAACTCGATCTGAAATATGAGGGCTATATAAAACATCAGCAGCAGCAGATAAACGAAATGCGCCGCCTCGAAGTTAAACTTCTGCCCGACGACATCGACTATTCAAAAGTCACGGGCCTTCGCCTTGAGGCGATTGAAAAACTCGGCAAAATCCGTCCCGAAAATATCGGCAGGGCTTCCCGCATTTCGGGAGTCAGCCCGGCGGACATAAACGTTCTGCTGATTTATCTCGAAAGGGGCGCGGGCAATGATTGACAAGAAGAAACTCCTCTCTCAAGCCGCCGCCATAGGCGTGAACCTGAGCGACAATCAGGCGGAGCAGTTTGACCTCTTTTCGCGGTTGCTGGTTGAAACAAACGAAAAATTCAACCTCACCGCCATAAAAGACCCCGATGAGATTGTCACAAAACACCTCGTTGACTGCCTCACCCTGTTTCCGGCTGTCGATTTTCCCGAGGGAGCGGGCGTTATAGATATCGGCACGGGCGCGGGTTTTCCCGCCGTTCCTCTGCTGATTTACCGCCCGGATTTAAAAATCACCGCCCTCGATTCGACGGGCAAAAAACTGAATTTCGTCGAATCCGCCGTAAGCGAACTCGGGCTCTCAATAAATCTCATCCACGGCAGAGCCGAGGAATACGGCAGAGGCGACCTGCGCGAAAGCTTTGATTTCGCTGTTTCACGGGCTGTTGCCTCTCTCAATGTGCTGTGCGAGTACTGCCTGCCCTTTGTAAAAGCGGGCGGAAAATTTATATCGATGAAGGGCTCGAAAGCCGATGAGGAGCTCGCCCTCTCGCGCACGGCGGTCAGAACTCTCGGCGGCAGATTCGCCGAATGCAGGGAATTCACGCTCGCGGACGGAATCGAGCGGAATCTCGTAATAATCGAAAAGGCCTCCCCCTCTCCCCCGAAATATCCGAGGCCTTCGGCTCAGATATCCAGAAAACCTCTCTGAGCCGTGTAAAACATAATTGGAGGTGGTACTATTCCCTGGTACTGGTCTTATTTTATCCTGTTTTTCATTCTGCTTATGATGTCCGCCTCGGCAACCGCCCGCAGACGCAGAATTGTAATCAAGAAACGAAATCTCAAGAAAGGAATAAAGAGAAAAATGCCAACTGAAATGTTACGAGCTTATATCGGCAAGAAGGTCACCGTGGTCACCGCGGGCTCGGCGATGGGCTTTGAGGGCACGCTGGTAAGACTCGAGGATAACTGGATAATGCTCGAGGGCAAAAAGACCACGCAGATTATCAACGGCGACTCAATAAACTACATCAACATCAAAAAAGAAGTCTGAGCACAACAGAATGAAGCATCTCCGCGGAGGTGCTTTTTTGTTTCACGTGAAACATTACGAAGGTGTTCTTTTTTGTTTTTTCTCTTTATTTTTCATTTTTTATATGCTATAATTCATTTTGCGGCGTGAAAAAGATGATTTTCCGCCCGAAAAACGTAAAAAAGGATGATTAAATGTCAAAAACAGTTGCGCTTGTCAATCAGAAGGGCGGAGTCGGCAAAACGACAACCGCGGTGAACCTTGCCGCCTCGCTGGGCTCGCTCGGTTACCGTGTGCTGCTCGCGGATGTGGATCCGCAGGGCAATTCGACAAGCGGTCTCGGAATAAACAAGAGGGAACTCACGGCGTCAACCTACGACGCGCTTCTCGGCACGGCGCCCGCGCAGGAGGTCATTCTGCAGACGCCCTATAAAAATGTGTTCCTTATGCCTTCAAACATGGAACTCGCCGGCGCGGAACTGGAACTCGCGGATGTTGAAAAACGCGAGGCGCGGCTCAAAACGGCGCTCGCGGCGGTGAAAGGGGACTTTGATTTTATTTTTCTCGACTGTCCGCCTTCGCTCGGGCTTATCACAATAAACGCCCTGGTCGCCGCGGATTCGCTGCTTGTGCCGATTCAATGCGAATACTACGCGCTGGAGGGGCTTTCACAGCTTGTGACCACCGTCAGAACGGTCAAGCGGCTCTACAATCCCTATATAGAGATGGAGGGCGTAGTCCTCACTATGTATGACGGCAGACTCAACCTTACACAACAGGTTGTGGCCGAAGTCAAAAGATGCTTCCCGAAAAAGGTCTATTCCACGGTTATACCGAGGAATGTGCGCTTAAGCGAGGCGCCGAGTTACGGCGAGCCCGTAATTTACTATGACAGAACCTCGCGCGGGGCGGCGGCATACATTTCGCTCGCGGAGGAATTCGCGGCGAGAAACAAAGAATAAGGAGGCGCTGATATGGCGGCAGCAAAGAAAAAGGGCGGTCTCGGCACGGGATTTGACACCCTGTTTATAAACAACGCGGTCGAGGAGCTTTCCTCCGCGGCGGCGGTAAAACTGAAAATTCTCGAAATAACTCCGAACAAGGAACAGCCGAGAAAGAAATTCAACGAGGAGGAGCTGACGGCGCTCGCCGAGAGCATACGCAGTCACGGCGTGCTTCAGCCGCTGCTTGTCCGCCCGATGCCGGACGGAAGCTACCAGTTGGTGGCGGGTGAAAGGCGCTGGAGAGCCGCGAGAGCGGCGGGGCTCAGCGAAGTGCCCGCGGTTATAAAGGAGATGACCGACGAGGACGCCGCGGTTTTCGCGCTTGTTGAAAACCTGCAAAGGGCGGATTTAAACCCCGTTGAAGAGGCGCAGGGCATGCGCAGACTTATGGAGGACTACAACCTGACTCAGGAGCAGGTGAGCGAAAAGGTCGGCAAATCGAGACCCGCGGTCGCGAACGCGCTGCGGCTTCTGAAACTGCCCGCCACGGTGCTTGAGAGCGTGGCGGCAGGGGAGTTGAGCGCAGGCCACGCGAGGGCTCTCGCCGCGCTGGATGACGACAAAACAATCGTTGAGGCGGCGCGTGAAATAATCGCGAAAAAACTCTCGGTCAGGCAGACGGAGGCGCTTGTGAAATCGCTTCTCGCCGCCCCGAAAAAGAAAGCCGGAAAGAAAACAGCGAAAATACCGTTTTACGATGAGGTTGAGCTTTCGCTCAGAGACACGCTTCACAGAAAGGTAAAGATTTCGGGCTCGGGCAAAAAAGAGGGCGGCACGCTCGAAATAGATTTTTACAATAACGAGGACCTCGCCGCCATAGCAAGGGTTCTCGGACAGCTGGAGGACTGAGTTATGATAAGAAAAGCGGACGATTGCAGAATTGAACTGCGCGAGCACATGCGCGATGGCGACGGCACGGTCAGAATAACGAATTTTATGGAAAAAGAGGAGTTTTACGGCAAGGGCAGACTCTTCAGCCGCATCACTCTTGAGCCCGGCTGTTCAATCGGCTGGCATATTCACGAAACCGACAGCGAAATTTTCTTCGTTGAGCGCGGCTGCCCGGTTTATAACGACGGCGGCGAGGAAAAGCAGGCGTACCCCGGCGATGTTCTCATCTGCCCCGCGGGTACGGGCCACTCCATCGCCAACAGAACCGATGAAACCGTCGATGTAATCGCGCTGATTGTTTACGCGTGAGAGAATAATACATTATATCCCGTGTTTATTGATTGAACACGGGGTTTTGTTTGTCTGTGCGCTTTCGCGGTTTAAACCGCAAAAGCGGGGCTGTGTGTCTTGCCGAAAAAAGATTTTATTATAATACATATTTTATTACATTTATTATTGACCACCGAATACCTTTCAACACAAAACTTTTATAATTTATTATTTTTGCGATAAAACATAAATCGAATCTGCCCTGAGCGGGTTCCGAGTTCTTAAGATTGCATTAATAATTATGATAATGTTTTATTAAAGGTATTGCATTTTTTCCGTTTTTCTGAAAAAATAGGTAAAGGAAATTAAAGTTTACCGTTCACGGGGGTATTATTTTGATTAATCTCAGCTATCTGAAAGGCGGGGCGGGGGTCTGCGACTCCTGTAAAAAGCCGTTTGACATGTTGATTGCCGTGACCGCGGAAAACAACGGCAAATCAAAAACATATAACCTCTGCAGGGAATGCGCTTTCAAAATGAAAACCGAGGCGGACAGATTCAACGCGAAGGAAACGGCTGCGGCTGAGGCACACACTCCCGCTGCCGAAAACGCGCAGGACCGGACCGAGGCACTCGGGGCGGACGCCTTTGAAAAGGAAATCGCGAAAATGACGCAGTTGACCTTCGGCGGTCAGCCGGACGCTCCCGCTCAGGCAAAAACGAATCCTCAGCCCGCGTTCGTAAGGCAGGAACCCGTTACCGGGAACTACACCGCTCCTTCCGCGGCAAAACCCGCGGCACAGGCAATGTTTGCCGCTCCGGCTTATCCTTCGGCGGCGGTGAAAACTCCCGAACCGGCGGCTGTGCCCGCGATTAAGGCGGGCAAGAAACGCAAAAGCGTGCTGCCGACAATCGCGGTAGCGGCGGTGGCACTGCTGACGGTTGTTGCGGTTGTTGCTCTTATAGTCCATTTCGGAAGCGGCGGCTCGGGCTCGGCCGGAAGCGCGGACTCCGGCGGCGGGCTGTTTGCCGGCGAAGAGGCGCAGGACAGCGAAAAGGTCGAAGGCGATTCCTTTGTAACCGATTATTTCAAAATGACCTTCGATTCCCTCGGAACAACACCCGACATGCAGTATTACTACAGTCTGCTCTGTGTGAATATCGAGAATAAGCAGAACGCGAATGTACGGATTTCACTTGAGGATATTTACATAAACGGCGAAAAATACATTCAGTCTCTGACCTACGCTCCGCAGTATTTCGGAGCATATGAGAGCAAAACCGTGTATTTTACGATTGCGGAAACCTACGACAGCATTGACGAACTGAAATTCAAGGTTACCTGTGTAAACGAGAACACGGGAGAAAGCTACACGACAGACAAATATTTTTATTTGAGTTTTGAAAACGCATAATCAACTCGGTGGTTTTAATTAAGTTTAATATATTAAAGGAGAGTATTTATGTTTTGTTCACATTGCGGCAAAAAGATTGATGACAGTCTGACAGTCTGCCCGAACTGCGACACACCGGTTCAGAATTTTAATTTTTCAGCCGGCAACCGGCAGCAGGACGCCTTCGGCGGCTACGCACAGGCGCAGAATCAGCAGAATCAGTACGGGAACAGTTACGGCTATCAGCAGAACGCGCAGGAAGCATACGGCGTTGAGCAAAACGCGAACCGGCAGTACGGAGGATATCAGCAGCAGGGGCAGGGGAGTTTTGTAATTAATCAGTCGCCCGCGCCCGCGCCGCAGCCTCAGAAAAAAGCGAAAAAGGCAAAGAACGGCAAAAAGGGCAAGTTCCCGCTCAAGGCGATTATTGCCTGCGTGCTTGTTATTGCGCTGATTGCCGCGGGAATTGTTGTTGCGCCGAACATAATGACCGGTTACGCGAAGGACAACGCCTTTGCCAAAACGGCAAAAGAGATGAAGAAGAAGGACAACAACTATCCGCTCGTAAACGCGCTGGCATCGGTTGACAACCTGCTTTTCAACGCGAAGAGTTTTACATTTGAAGCAAAGGCTTATGACGAGGCGAAGGTTTCCGGCAGGGTTGTCTGGGGCGAGAGCATTCCTAAACATAAACTTGCTTTTTCATGCGAAACCGATTGGGACGATTGCTATGAAGGCGCTATGTTTGACGGCGTTTTTACCGCTTATTATTATGATAAGGACTATGGCGTTGCTGACGGTGAAGGTGCTCTTGTAAATGTAGCCAAGCTCTATGAAAACAGGGCAAAATATGAGGATGAACTCTGGGACAAATTGGAAAAACAGGCCAGGGAAGAAAACGTTGTTGATGTGTTCAACGAAATGGTTGATATCTATAACAGTACAGACGACGGCGGCAAACTTGACGAATACTGGTTCTCTGTTATAAGCAACAAGGGCTTAAACCGCGACGCTCTGAATTATCTGGTGGCAACGGCAAGCTCAACATACAATTCAACGCTCGAGCGCATGGCAGAAAGTAATGGGGATCTTAAACCGTACAAAGTAAATCCCGAAGGTCTTAGTTTTGTTGACATCTATTCGCTTGCGGCGGACTTTGTTGCCACGCTGCCCGAGGATGTTGTTGAGATTGAGAAGGACGGAAGCTCGGCAAATTCCTTTGACTATGAAATCGACCTTAATGACGCGGCGGACGCGCTTTATGACTATGTCAAAAATTCCCCGGAAATAAAGGGAGCCCTCCCCGCGGAATGGTTTGAAGATATGGTTGAGGAACTTGAATATGTCAAGAGATATGCCGACGGCACATTAAAGGGACATGTTGAGATTGAAAAGAACTATCTCAAATCGCTGACCGTGAAATATGACAATGAAACGGTTCTCTCGCTGACCGTTTCCGACATAAACCGCACAAAGATAAGCGAAGACGATTATAAAGCGGTTGAGAAAAAGTATAAAAAATGTGATGATAAAAATGAAATTGAGGATTATGACGACATTTATAACGACATTGAAAATATAAATCCTACGATTGGCATGTATTTCCTTCCGCGTCTTGCCCCCATCGCTATAATTGCGCCGCAATATGTCCGAGCTGTTCAAACATCCCGAGATGCCAATATCGCTTCAGTGGCTGAGGATGTGCTGGCAGTAGTAAAATCGGAGTGCGCTCTCGGCAACATCGCAACCACGGGCACGGCTACCGTTACGGTACAGGCGGCGGGCGGCAACGGACCGATTGCCGTTACGCAGACGGGACTTTACCTTCCCTACGGCAGTGAATTATCCTCATGGGATGATTTTATCAATGTCTGCGGAATTGACCGGTCAAAAACCGTTCATTCGAATACGGTTTATACAATAACGATAACGCCTGACGGCTACGGCGGTTATACATTTAATATGACATCGAACTGACGGACATGATTTCTCCCGGGCTGCGCATACAGCCCGGGAGTTTTTGCCGTTTACGGGCTGCGGGCCGCGCTTTTTGTTTTTGCGGTTTTCGCCTTGAAAAATAATAACCGATATATTATAATTATTTTGTTATACTTTATAATAATTTCTGCGGCAAAGGAGATTGTTTATGTTTTGCGGAAAATGCGGTTCTCAGGTTGACGACGGACTTGCCGTATGCCCGTTTTGCGGTAGCGCGTTGCAGGCTCCCGTTCAGAATCCCGGCGTTTACGGCTATCAGCAAAACGCGAATCAGCAGTTCGGCGGTTATCAGCAGTATCAGAACAACGGATATCAGCAGGGCGGTCAGAACGGCTACGGCGCTCAGCAATACGGCGGATATCAGCAGCAGGGGCAGGGGAATTATGTAATTAACCGTCCGCCCGTACCTCCGGCTCCGCCCGGTAAAAAGGCGAAAGCGAAGAAGGCAAAGAACGGCAAGAAGGGCAAATTCCCGCTTGCGCCCGTTATTGCCTGCGTACTGGTTGTTGCGTTGGTTCTCACGGGTATTTTCGCAGGGCCGCACATCCCGTTTTTGTCAAACCTGTTCGGCAACGGATACGCGAGCGACAACGCCTTTGCCAAAGCGGCGAAGAAAATGGGCAAAAAGGATGAGAATTATCCGCTTATGAACGCCTTCGCGGCGGCGGACAATCTCATTTTCAACACGAAGAGTTTTTCGTTTGAATGTGAAGTTTATCATGAAATAAAAGTCAGCGGCAAGGTAACTTTCGGCAAGGATATTCCGTCAACGCAGGCTTATATTGAAGTAAAAGAAGACGGAGAAGTTCTGGGCCGCGCCGCGATGACAGACGGCAGACTTATTGTCGCGGAAGACGGCGGATACAGCAACTGGTCTGTGGATGTCAAGGAACTCTGTGACCACAGAGCCGACCTTGAAGACGCCTACTTTGATCTGATGGAAGACAGCTACAAGGGAAACAACTCGAGAGTCGCGTATTATAACTTCACGGTTGACACCTACAATGAACTGATTACCGACAGCAATTTTGAAAGCAGCTATTTTTCAATCATCAAGGACAACCGCGTAAACCGCGATGCGCTGAACACCTTCGCGGACTGCATGTGCGCCGCGTACAACAGCGCCGTGGAGCGCGGCAAAACGCAGTTCGGCATAACCGATGAGGAGTTTGTAAAAATCAATCCCGAGGGAGTGACCGTCAACGACGCGTTCACGCAGGCGGCGGATTTTCTTGCCGAGCTTCCCGAGGACGCGGTTGAAATTGACACAGAGGACCGCTCCGGCAATTCCTTTGACTATAAGATTAACGGCGGAGATACCGCCGACGCCTTTTATGACTTTTTCAAAAACTCTCAAACAATCAAAAAGGCTCTTCCCGGTTCCCTGTTTGCCTCATTGTGTGAAGAATCACAATATTATCTTGACGATTTCGACGGCGAAACCTTAAAAGGTCATGTTGAAATTGAAAACAACCGCCTTGCTTCCGTAACGGCAAAATACGGAAATGAGGAAATATTCTCACTCAAGGTAACCGATATTAACGGCACCAAAATTACCGAAGATGATTTCAGCAAAGCGGAAAAGATGTTCAAAAAGGCCGATAACGCCTATAAAGTAGACAACGCCAAAGATGTTCCCGATGAAGACGGCCCCGTGATGTTCCTCGCCCCGCGTTTTACAACTTCGATTTATCTCTCATCAATTGTTGAGGACCACGCTTATTACGATTCCTACAACGCGTTTAATTCCGCGGTGAGCAAACTGGAAGAAACAGCGGACGCGCAGTTCAGTCTCGGCAATCTCAGGTTCACAAACAGCGCCTACGGCGCGACGGGGCTTATTACAATCGGTGTTGACGGGAACGGAAAAATAACCCTCACCCTCGATTCAGGGCTTACATTCAACGAAGCCGCGGCGGGCGGATCTCTTTTAAAACTCAGCGGCGTTGACACCTCAAAATCATACTACGGAATGGAAAATCAGGTTATAGTATGTACCTCGGGTATCGGGGGATATGTTTCCACCGAAGTAAAGAGCGAATATGAATACAACAATCCGACAGACGGCGGTTATGACTATTACTGGTAATTGACTCGCGGCAGAAAGGGCTTTTTTAGATGAAACGCCTCCTGAAAAGCTTCAGGGAAAACAGAATAATCTGCGTTACCGCGCTGGTTCTTGCCGTGCTGCAGGCAGTATGTTGCCTCGCGGTTCCCGTGCTTATAGGCAGAGCCGTCGGTACAGGACTGCAGGGTAAAGGTTATCCCGACTCATATCCCATCGGTATGAGCCGGGACGCTTTTGCTCTGTTTTTGCTTGTTCTTCCCGAAGAAAAGGGGGCACAGCTCAGCGGGCTTTACGAACTGAAGGACGAAAGCCCGTATTCCGCAAACGGAAAATACGCCACAAACAAAAAATGCTTCTGGCTTAAGGATAACGCCGATACGCAGACAGCCCGCGAACTGTTTTGTGACGCGGCGACCTGCGCGCTCTATGAGATAAACAAAACGACAAACCTCAAGAGTCTCGATTCATACAATATGTTTGCTGAAAAAATCTCTATGCGCTCGCTTCTGATTTACGCGGGACGGCTGAATCTTACCGAAAGCGACCGGGCGGAGTGCTATGAGGCGGCTCAGCGGGCGGACGGACTTCTCAAGCAGCAGGTGGCGGCTGTGTTTCTGCCGTATATTTACGCCGATGCCGGTATGGACTGCGACGCGGTACAGTCGGCTTATCTTACAAAATCACTTATTAAAATCATTGCCGTTTCGGCTCTGCAGTTCGCGTGCGCGGTTGTTTCGGGGATTTTTACGGCGAAATGCTCAACGGACGCGGAATCCTCTTTGCGCGGCGAACTGCGAAACAGACTTTTTTCGTTTTCGGAAAACGGAAAAGTAAAATTCTCCGCCGAGGAGATACGGGATATATATCAGAACAGCGTGGCGCGGGTGGGAATATCGCTCAATTTCTTAATCTCGCTTATTGTCTATTCCGTTTCGGTCATTCTTATAGGCGGAATAATGACCTTTATAAATCAGCGTTTTATAAGTCTGCTCATACTGCTGTGCGCCGTTGCCGTGTTCATTGTGATTTTTGTTGTTTACAAACTCTCCTACGGAAAATACCTCCGTATGGATGAAAATTATCTCGAATACAGCGAAACCATTGAGGAACAGCTTTCGGACATTATTCAGATACGCGCGGAAAAAGGGGAATACTTTGTAAAGGAAAAGGTTGCAAACGCTTCCGCCGGAATACGCAGAGACGAGCGCTCGGTAATGAAAAGCGTGTATTTCGCTGTGGGCTCCATCGGATTTTTTGTGAATATCCTCACTGCCGCCGTTGTTCTGTGGAGTGGAAACAGAATGCTCAGCGCGGGGCTTACAATGGACGATATTGTGGCATATATGCAGATTGCCATAATCGTGATAACCTCGCTGACAACCCTCGGCGCGACCGTTCTTTTCGGACCGGAGGCGCTTATACAGTATAAAAAAGTGTTTGCAGTGCTCGATGAGGAGGAACCGCGGATATCGCACGGGGAACAGACCGCCGCAAATGTTGAATCGGTTGTGTTTGACCGTGTCAGACTTTTCGAAAACTCAAGGGAGATATCTTTCACGGCAAACCGCGGTGAGTTTGTTGTGATAAACGGAAGCTCGGGCAGCGGAAAGACATCGCTTATAAACGCGCTTCTGCGCGAAAACGGAGTGTACGGCGGCAATATACTCATAAACGGCGGAAACATTGAAAATCTTGATGAAAACTATCCGGAAAAATTTGTGTCGCTCGCCCCGACTCAGCCCGTTATTTTCTCCGATACCTTACGGAGCAACATGCTGTTTTACGGCGGGCGTGAGGAAAACGCCGGCACGGCGCTGGAAACCGCCGCCTGCGGTTTTCTCGGAGACACGGACACGGCGCTCGGCACCTTTCTTTCAAACGGCGGCGAGCATTACAGCGGCGGGCAGAGGAGCAGAATCTCGCTTGCCTGCGCGCTCTCCAAAAAAGCGGATATATATCTGCTCGATGACTGCCTGAGTTCTCTTGACAGTGAAACCTTCAGACGGGTCGCGGGCAACATAAAAAGGAATTTCGGCAATTCAATTGTCATACTTGTGACCCACTCGCCGGGGGCGGATGAGTTCGCCGATAAAACAATCAGTTTACAATAAAGGAAAGGGGGCGTAAACATGGCAAATAAAAGCTCGGCTTTTTCCGTCAATTTCGACGCGGAAAGGGCAGGGGGCTCCGACACCGTTTTCGCTCCTCCCTATTTCAGATTCTTCCACGATTACAAAAAACAGTGGCTTCGCCTTGCGTTTATTGTTCTGTTTTCCGTGCTTTCGGCATTCGTATTTGTGCAGATACCGTTGATTATAAGCGACCTTATTGACCTTTTTGTCGCTTCAATCATCTCGTCATTTGCCTCGGGCGAACCTGATATCGACAGCGCTGTTCTTACGCGGCTTATTGTCAATCTCTGCCTGGCGGTAACCGCATATACGGTTATAACCTACCTTCAGAACTCATTTGCCGCATCCTGCTGTTCGTCCGTTGCCGACTCCCTGCGCGTGCGCTCCTTTGAAAAAACGGCAAAAATCCGCGTTGAACGCTTTGATATAAAATCAAAATCGGAAACATTTGAAACAGCGACAGGTAAGATTGACATTCTGAATCAGAGTTTCAGTCTGCTTCTTACACAGACCCTGCCCGCGGTATTTATGACGGGCGCGATACTTGTGATGATTTTTACAAAAAGCATTATTCTCGGACTCGTTGCCTGCCTGACCGTTCCGTGCGCAGTCATTTTTGAACTGATTGTCTCTTATTTTGAAACAAACGCGGCACTCGGAGCCAAAACAGCGCAACCCGTGCCGGATATCGGCGAGTTTTACAGAAACGCCTCCCTTCTCAGGGTGGCCGGCAGCTCGGAATATATAAAAGAAAGGTTCGCTTCATCGGACGGCGCCGCGGCGGCAGGGATTTATAACGGCAGAAAGTATTCGGCTGTAAGGCAGCACGCAGCGGTTCTGTTTTCGGGAATTACAATAGCGCTTGCCGTCTTTCTTTCCGCTTCACAGCTCAACAGCGGCAGCATCACAATAGGTGTTCTGCTCTCGGTTATCATTTATCTTCGCCGTATGGAAACACCGCTTACTCAGATTTCGTCGTCAAAAACCGTTTTTCGTCTGTTCGGCGGCGCGCTTATGAACATTTATGATTATTTTGACGCTCCCGATGAGGACGGCGGCGGCAACAAACCTGTATTGGGCGAAACAAACACTCTTTCACTCAGGGATGTTTCATTCCGCTATATGACAGGACGCACAAAAATAATTGAACATTTTGACGCCGATATTCCCGACAGCGGCATAACCGTTGTTACCGGTGCCACGGCGGCGGGCAAAACAACCCTGATAAAACTCATTCTCCGTCTTTACACTCCCGAAAGCGGGTCTATTGCGCTCAACAATATCAATATCGGCAGCTTTGATACGCGTGAATACCGCGAATTGTTTTCGGTAATCTCGCAGGAGGCAAAAATACACGGTCTGTCATTACAGCGTAATATCGCCTATCCCGACAGCCGGGTGAATGAGGAAAAAATCCGCGAAGTCACAAAATTTCTGATGTTGGATAAGATTTTTGAAAACGCACAGGGCGAAATATACAGTCCCGGTTCCCTTTCATCGGGGCAGGTTCAGACACTTCTTATTGCCAGGGCGCTTTACCACGGCAGCAGATTTCTGATTCTGGACGAATCGTTTTCGCATGTGGACGGGGAATATGAAAAGTTCCTGATTGAGCGGCTTAAAACAATATCGCTCACCCGCGGGGTGATTGTAATTTCGCACCGCAGCGCCATACTTTCGGCGGCAGATAAAATAATAGCCCTTGAGGGGCAGGATATTTAATGATTCACGGCGGAGATTATCCGCCGTGCTTTTTTGCCCGTTACTGAAAAAACCGCGCCTCAATTGGCGGGCGGATGATATCCGCCCCTGCGTATACAATCCGGCGCTTTGCGCCGCTTAATTGTTCATTGCTCATTTACGATTAAACAAAACGGCACGGATATATCCGTGCCGTTTGTGTTTGTTTATTATTTAATTGTTAATAAAAATTGCGGTGAGAGTGCGTGCGCAGCACTCTGAACGCATATTCAGGTCATTTCAAGTGCGGAAGACCGTGATTTTCGGTTAAAAACCGAGAAAATTGACCGCTTCGTTTACAAGGTAGGCGATTCCCTCCTGGGCTTTGGCGCTCATTTCCGTAAAGAACAGAAGAAGCTCGGTGTCTTTGCCCGTGAGGTTTGAAATGATGATGTTCAAAAGAACAATCGCGTAGCTGAACATAGTATTCTCCTTTATTTTAACCCGCTTGAGGCGCTGCCGAGGCGCTTTAAAAGCGTGGCTGTGCCGAGCTGGGTAATATAGACGGTTTTTTTATCCCTTGCGGGGTTTTTACAGACTATGAAGGATTTGGGTAAATCCGTGCAGACATTGACAACCGTTTTGCTCTTTTCGCTTTTTGAGAGATAATCGCGCGTGTGTTTTGAAACAGTGGTGTTGTCAAGGTCGAAAATTCCGACAATGTCGTCGGTCAGTATCACTTTGTCAAGTCCTATGTGAAGGAACATTGTTTTCTCCGTTTATTCAGACTGTTTTTTCCTCGACCGTGCCGTTTTTGACCTCAAATATTTTTCCTGTTTCGCTGCGCAGCAGGGCGGAGGGGTCGCAGCAGGTGATAAAAACCTGCCAGGCGTCAAGGTAGTTTAAAATAAATCTCTGCCTGCCCTCGTCAAGCTCGCTCATAACATCGTCGAGCAGAACTACGGGGGCTTCGCCCGTAACCTCTTCCATAACCATTGCCTCGCCGAGTTTCAGAGCGAGGGCGCAGGAGCGCTTCTGACCCTGTGAGCCGTAGGCGCGCGCCTCACCGCCGTCCAGGGTGATTATGAGGTCGTCGCTGTGCGGACCGCCCGCCGTGTACAGGCGCCTTAAATCCGCTTCGCGCGACGCGACAAGGTCGTTGAAGAGTATCTCTTTTATTCGTTTTTCATCGGTTTCGCCCTTTGACTTCAAAAACGAGTATTCGAGGGCGAATTTTTCACGCGATGAACTTATTCCGCCGTAAATAGCGGCGGCTTTTTCCTTTAATTTTTCAATATAGTCGAGACGGTAGGAGATTACAGCCGCTCCGAGCGTGCTGAGCGCTTCGTCCCAGGCGTCGAGCGTTGAAAGGGGATAACTCTTTTCGCTGATTTTTTTGATTAAGGCGTTGCGCTGGTCGAGGGTGCGCAGATAGCGTGACATAAGCACGGCGTAGTTCGGTTTTATTAAACTTATCGCCACATCGGTCAGGCGTCTTCTTTCGCCGGGGGCGCCCTGAATTATTGACAGGGTTGAGGGCGAGAAAACGACACAGCTGAATTTGCCTATCATCTCGCGGGGGGAGGTGCAGTCCGCTCCGTTAAGCTTTATCTCCTTGATTTTGGTAATCTTCATCTGCGCGGTCTGCTCGCGCTCATTTGATGAAAAAACAAGCTGTGAACGCGCGAAAGGGGAGTTTTTGCACACAAGTTCGGCGTTTTTGTGCGTGCGGAAACTGTAACAGCCGGTAAACAGCCATATACTTTCAATTATATTGGTTTTTCCCTGACCGTTTTCGCCGAAGATGATATTCATTGAGGGGTGCGCCTGAATATCGGTGTTTTTAAGGTTGCGGAAACCGTCTGCGCTGTGGCTGATTACCTTCATAACTTAGTCCAATGTATATATTGTATTATTATATTCGACACTGTCGCCCCTGCGCAGTTTTTTGCCGCGCTGGGTGCAGATTTCGCCGTTTACGCGCACCTCTTCATCCTGAATGACGATTTTCGCGTGGCCGCCCGTCTGAACGGCATCGCACATTTTGAGGAAGGAGTCGAGTTTTATGAAATCGGTGTCGATATGCTTTGAAACGCGCTTTTTTTCGGCGACTTTTACTTTAATTTTCATTTTTGAGTCTTACGGGGCAGATGAGGAAGATGAAGGACTCGCCTTCGGGCGGGCAGATGAGAATGGGAGCCGCCTTGTTGGCTATGAGAATGCGGACCTCGTCTGTGTCACATACTCTGAGCGCCTCAAGAAGAAGACGGTTGTTGAAGCCGAGAGTGACGTTTTCACCCTGAATATCAGCCGCTATTTTGTCGTTAGCGCTGCCTATAGCGGTCTCACTCGAAATATTTATAAGGTTATCCGCAAATACACATTTTACGGGGGATTTGATTCTGTCGGTGATAATAAGCGAAGCGCGGTCAATGCTTTCAAGCAGGGCGCGGGTGTTTACTCTTACAACGGTGTTTGAAACCTTCGGGAAGGACGCCTCATAGTGAACGAACTCGCCGTCGAGAAGTCGTGAAATAATCGAATATGTGCCTATTTCGAATATGATGTGGCGCTTGCCTACATTAATTGTAATGTTGCCTTCGCCCTCGCCCATGAGTTTCACAACCTCGGAAAGGGTTTTGGCGGGCACTACGAATGAAAGCGGCTCGTCTGAATATGTTATTGTCTCGTTTCTCAGAGCGAGACGCACGCCGTCAATGGCTACAAGGCGCAGGCTGTTTTCGCCGACCTCGAATTTTACGCCGGTGTGAACGATTTTGGCGTCGTGAACAGATACGCTGAATATGGTCTTCTGAATCATATCCTTGAGTATCTCGCGGTCAACATTGACGGGGTAGCCGTTTGACACGGAGGGTAACTCGGGATAATCGCCCGCTTCAATACCGATGAGCTGATATTTGACATCTCCGCTCTTGATTACGGCTATCTGCCTTGAATCACTCTCGATTGAGACAAATTCACCGGGCATCTTGCGTAAAATGTCGCTGAGCATACGGGCGTTCAATACTATTGAGCCGTCCTCATCGTTCTTTGACGGAATAACCGTGGTTATGCCCATTTCAAGGTCATAGCCCGTGAGGGTGAGAGTTGAGTTGTAAGCGGTGATCAAAATACCCTCTATGGCGGGAATTGATGTTTTGCCCGAAGCGGCTCTGGAGACATTCTGACATGCCTGTGAAAACTCGGCTGTGTTGCAGGCGAATTTCATGGTTTATCCTCCTTTGAGTATGAATAATTGAAATAAATATTACAGTAGTAGTAGTAGAGTCTGTGGAATTTGTGGGAAAGTGCCGAAAGCGCTTTAAATAAAGGGATTCGAGCGCTGAGTGGGAGTGGTCTGAATGTTGAAACGGTGTTGAACAAAACGGGCTGTTCTGACCGTGATGTTGAAATGTTGAAGTATTGTGGGTGGATTGTGGAACGAACGGTGAAAAAGTTTTAACATTTTCACGTGGATAAGATGTGGAAGGATTTTTATTAAAGCTCCTGCCTTCCCTCAATCGCCCTCACCAGAGTTACCTCATCGGCGTATTCCAGATCCGCTCCGACGGGCACGCCGTAGGCAAGCCGGGTGACTTTTACGCCTATCGGCTTTAAAAGGTGGGAGAGATACACGGCGGTTGCCTCGCCCTCAACGGTGGTGTTTGTTGCCATAATGATTTCCTTTACGGAATCGTCCTGAAGGCGGAGAATTAACTCTTTCGCGCAGATGTCCTCCACTCCGATATCGTTCAAAGGCGATATTGCGCCGTGAAGCACGTGATATACGCCGTTATATTCGTGGGTTTTTTCAATGGCTATTACATCCTTCGGGTTTTCGACAACGCAGATTGTGCTCTTGTTGCGCGAGGGAGAGGAGCAGATGCTGCATATATCCTTATCCGTCAGGTTGCAGCAGACCGGACAGCGGTGAATCTTTGACCGCGCGTTTGTAACGGAATCAATGAACTTCTGCGCCGAGGCGTCATCCATTGAAAGCATGTGGAAGGCGAGCCGCTGGGCGCTCTTCCTGCCGATTGAGGGCAGGGAGGCAAATGAATCTATAAGCTCCTCAAGCGGAGCGGCGAAATTGTCCATATATCAGAACAGGCCGGGAATTGAAAGACCGCCGAGACCGCCCTTCGCTTCTTCCATACCCTTTTCCATGGCTTCGTTTGCCTTGCGGATGCTCTCATTGACCGCGGACATAATGAGATCCTCGAGCATTTCGGTATCCTCGGGGTCAACAACCTCGGGTTTGATTGTGAGGGAGAGCAGTTCGTGCTTGCCGCTGACTTTCGCCTCAACGGCGCCGCCGCCCGCGGAGGTTACAAACTCACTCTGCTCGACTTCTTCGGTTATGCGGGCCATATTGTCCTGCATATCCTGAATCATTTTCATCATATCGCCGCGATTGGGCTGGTTGGGTATTCTCGCTTTCATATTATCCTCCTCAGGAATTGAATTGGTTTATTTTATTCTTTAAATCCTCAAGCGGGTTTTTCGCTTTTTCTTTTTTTGCAGTTTTGTCGTCTATTTTCAATTTGTATTTTTTGCCGGTCACCTGATGAATCGCTATCATAAGCTCCCTTGCGTGCGATTCGCCCATAATGAACTGATGAAGCAGCACATTGTCAGTGTGGATTATGAGACTTTCGCCGTTTATTACCGTGGCGGAGGTGTCTTTTAGCATCATATAGAGCGGCATATCGTTTTTCTGAAGAAGGTCAACCGCGTTCTGCCAGAGGGTGAAATCGCCGTTTTCCGCTTCCTGCTGAGGTTCGGGGGAGGCGGATTCTTCGACTTTTTCATTCGCTTCCTCGGAAAAGGTCTCCGGTTCGTTATTTTTAACGGGAGCAGGACTTTCTTCCGCGGGGGTTTCCGCTTTTTCGGCGGGAGTTTCCTCATTTACAGCAGGGGCCGGGGATTTCTCGATTTTCACCGTGCCGCCCGAAATCATTTTTTTGAGGTTTTCAATCTCTTTTTCGAGTTCGGATATTCTCTGATTCAGAACATTGTCCGAAGCGGAGAGAGCGGGCGAGCACATACGGATAACCGCGGACTCGAGAAGAATCTTTTTGTTTACGGCGCCCTTTATGCTTTTGCCCGTCTCCTGAAGAATGTCGAGACAGGAGAGGATTTTTGAGAGTTTGTATTCGGACGAGCGCTGTTTTAATTCGTTGAGCTCATCGGCTGAGACGATTATGAGATCGGCGCAGTTTTTTACGGTTTTGGCAATCATAAGATTGCGGTAGTGTACGGTCAGCTCCGTGCACAGGCTTTCAATGTCGCACGCCTCGCGGTGGAGGGTGTCAACAAGCGAGATGCAGGCGGGAGTGTCGCCCTTTGAGATATAGCCGGACATTTCAAAAAGGTGCCTTGTGCCCGCTATGCCCGCGGCGCTGCTTACAACGGAGGAGTCTATATCCGTGCCCCTGGCGCAGCAGCGGTCAAGCAGCGAAACAGCGTCGCGCATGCCGCCGTCCGCAAGACGGGCAATGAGTGCAGCCGCGTCTGTGGTGATTTTTACGCCCTCGCCTTCGGCTATCTGAATAAGGCGCGCCGAAATATCCTCGGGGGAGATGCGCTTGAAATCAAAGCGCTGGCAGCGCGAAAGCACGGTAGCGGGGAGTTTGTGAACCTCGGTTGTGGCGAGGATGAATATAACATGGGCGGGGGGCTCCTCAAGGGTTTTGAGCAGGGCGTTGAACGCGCCCTGTGAGAGCATGTGAACCTCATCGATTATATACACGCGGTATTTGCCGCGAAGGGGAGTGATATTTACCTCCTCGCGGATGTCGCGGATGTTGTCAACGCCGTTGTTGGAGGCCGCGTCGATTTCGTAGATATCGGGGGCGGAGCCGTCGTCCGCCATACGGCAGAGTTCGCATTGACCGCAGGGTTCGCCGTCAATGGGGCTTTCACAGTTGACCGCTTTGGCGAGAATTTTCGCGCAGGAGGTTTTGCCCGTTCCGCGCGAGCCGGTGAAAAGATAGGCGTGCGAGACCCTGCCGCCCCTTAGCTCGTTTAAAAGCGTGAGGGTGACCTGCGGCTGGCCGGACACTTCGCTGAATTTTCCCGGTCTCCATTTTCTGTAAAGCGCCTGATACATAATAATCCCCTGAAAAGTAAAATAAAAAGGGCTCTGCCTCGGACATAAGGCGGCAGGCGAACTGCATCGCACAAAACGGCCCGCTTAATGCTGCTCGGTTCCCCGCCTGACATGGTTCACGGCGCTTCGCCGTGCAGGACCTGCCGTCTTATGTCCCAAACAAAGCCCGACACTGTTCTATTTATTATAAAATAAAATAAGAACAATATCAAGTAGTTTTTAATAAGAATATATTATAAAAAGAATTTTCTGCCATATAATAACAGAAGGAAGGGGAAATGTCAAGAAAAACGGATGATAGGATAATTCCGGATTAATGGAGGGCTGCGTCGGCTTCGCCACACCCGCCCCTACGGCGCAAAACTTCGTTTTGCCCGGAACGCCGAACGGCGTTCCCTACATTAATAAAATCGTCGAAGTCCTTTAATATAACATAAATCGAACCGCGAAAATGATATTGTAAAAGCCGTCCTGGAGGAGTATAATATTAATGAGCCGGATATGATGTGACACCGCTCAAAAAAGGGAGTTCGAAATGGAAGCCATTTGAGAATGACGGCGGTTATGTTATTAATTTTGGGGGAGACGGGATTTTTCAATATCATCCGGGTAAGAACAAACGACATGGCGGCAAGTATTGGAAAATTGGTAATGGAAAAATAGGACTGAAGAGGTATAGTTGCAATGGAAGCGAGATTTTTGATTAAAAATAAAATTGAACAGAAATTGTTAGAAGTATATCCTACCACAAATATTAACGGGGAAAGATTTTTTCTAAATAAGTCGGGCGTGCCCTTTCGCATACTAACCCTTGATGTCGAGAATGGTGCGCTTGTGATTGAATATGCCGAAACATGGGAAGACGGAGATTTGTTTTTCATTGACGAATTGAGTGAAGAGGAAATATATAAGGCAATGCTTGCAGAAATCGAGGGCTGATTGTGGCAAAGTCTAAGTTTGAAAAATATTTTAATAATGATATGACATCGGAACAAGCGCTGCATGTTTATGTGACGCTTTTAAAACAGGTGCCTGAATCAGACTATGACGAGTTAGAAGACGCCTATTCTTCGGTTTATAATATAATTTTAAAAAGAGAGTTGGAAGCGGTAGAAAGAGGAGTAATGTTCTAACTGAAACACAACGGATGAAAATTGAGAATTGTTTATTTAAAAGCCGTCCTTCGGGGCGGTTTTCTTATACCTGAAAAGAGGTGATGCCTTTGAGGGCAGATAAACAGCATACAGTATTTACAGGAGGATAATTCCATGGATACCGGACGGGGAAGACAATCCCCGACTGTATCCGTAATATTGCCTTACGAAGACACGAAAGGTCCTGAAGCGGTCGGGCGTGAAAGCGGCGGGATGGTCTCGCCTCCCGGCTCGGTCGGTGCTTCTGCCTGCGGCAGAGGTCTCCACCGGAGACCCGCACCCCAATCCCGCCGCAACAAGACGTCCGTAAGAACTCAGAATCGATAAAACGATTCTGTCATTGCGAGGAGCAAAGCGACGTGGCAATCTTTTTTGGAGATTCCCACGGTCGAAACAAGTTTCTCCCTCGGAATGACATAACTCAGTTATTACGTAGGGGCATATTACGAGCAGCGCGAGTAACAAGGTTCTGCCGTAGGCAGGTTCTTACAACCTGTCGCCCGCCTGTTCACACGAACTTCATTTACACCGTAGGGCGGGATGGTCTCGCCTCCCGGCTCGGTCGGTGCTTTCGGCTTCGCCGAAGGTCTCCACCGGAGACCCGCACCCCAATCCCGCCGCAACAAGACATCCGTAAGAACTCAGAATCGATAAAACGATTCTGTCATTGCGAGGAGCGAAGCGACGTGGCAATCTTTTTTGGAGATTCCCACGGTCGAAACAAGTTTCTCCCTCGGAATGACATAACTCAGTTATTACGTAGGGGCATATTACGAGCGGCGCGAGTAACAAGGTTCTGCCGTAGGCAGGTTCTTACAACCTGTCGCCCGCAACAGGGACGTCCGTAAGGACATATAAAAGGCGCTTTGTTGTCTCGCCTCCCGGCTCGGTCGGTGCTTTCGGCTGATTATCCCCCTCGCAAACGCAGGTCGCCTTGCTCGCTTGGAGCGCTTCGCAATTCTCCTGTTTGCTCACCTCAGCGTCTCGCTGTTTCGTCCGCAGGACGCGCTTCGACGCTTCGCCCCCACCGGAGACCCGCACCCCTTAATTTCTCATTTCTCCTTGCTCATTGCCAATTAAAAAAGGACGGCGTCGCCGTCCTTTTTTCTCAAAGTAAATTCCTCTGTATTTTGCCGCTGATGGTTTTGGGGAGTTCGTCGCGGAAGACGACGAGGCGGGGATATTTGTAGGGGGCGGTGTGGGCTTTGACATAGTCCTGAATCTCTTTCTTGAGTTCCTCTGTGCCCTCTGTGCCCTTTGTGAGCACGACGGACGCCTTGACTATCTGACCTCTGACCTCATCGGGAGCGGCGGAAACACCGCACTCAAGAACATAGGGCAGTTCCATTATAACGCTTTCAATCTCAAAGGGTCCGATGCGGTAGCCCGAGGACTTGATGATGTCGTCAACTCTGCCGACATACCAGAAATAGCCGTCCTCATCACGCCAGGCGGTATCGCCCGTGTGGTACATCTTCTGCCTGCGGCACTCCTCGTTTTTCTCATCCTCGTCGATATACTGCTTGAAAAGACCGACAGGGTCGCCCTCGTCAATGCGAACCACGAGTTCGCCCGTTTCGCCAACAGCGACAGGGTTGCCGTCCGGGTCAACAAGGTCCACGTTGTACTGCGGGCTCGCCTTGCCCATTGAGCCGAGCCGAGCCGCCGTGCCGATAAGATTGCCGACAACGAGGGTGGTTTCGGTCTGACCGAAGCCCTCCATAATGTCGAGACCGGTCGCCTCCTTGAATCTTATGGCGACCTCGGGGTTGAGCGCCTCGCCCGCGGTTGTCATATGCTTGACGGAGGAGAAATCGTATTTGGTGATGTCCTCTTTAATAAGCATTCTGAGGATTGTCGGGGGAGCGCAGAAGGTGGTTATCTGATATTTCGCGAAGAGCGGGAGAACCTGCTCGGGATGGAAGCGGATTTCATCGTTTACGAAGACCGCGCCTTCGCACATCCACTGGCCGTAGAGCTTGCCCCAGAGCGCCTTGCCCCAGCCGGTGTCGCTCATTGTGAAGTGCAGGCCGTCCTTCTGGCAGCAGTGCCAGTATTTCGCGGTTACGAAGTGACCGAGCGAGTAGGTGTGGCGGTGTTCGACCATTTTCGGGTTGCCCGTTGTGCCCGATGAGAAGAAGATGAGGGCGGTGTCGCTGCCGCCGGGGGTGTCCTCCGTGCGGAAATAGTGAGAGCTGTAGAGCGGATATTCCGCGTCAAAGTCGCGCCAGCCCTCTCTCTCGCCGCCTACAAGGATTTTGAGCTCAACGCTCGGGCACTGCTTTGCCGCCTCCTCGGCTATCTGAGCCGTATCGCCGAAGGCGGTGCAGACAATCGCCTTGACATGTGCGGCGTTATATCTGTAAACAAAATCGTGTTCCTTTAACTGGAAGGTGGCGGGAATCGCCACCGCGCCGATTTTGTGAAGGGCGACCATCGAGAGCCAGAACTGGTAGTGACGCCTGAGAACGAGCATTACCCTGTCGCCTTTGCCGATGCCGAGCGACGTAAAATAATTCGCGACCCGCGCGCTCTCCTGTTTTATCTGCTTGAAGGTGAAGCGGCGCTCCTGCTCCTGCATATCGAGGTGAATCATCGCGAGCTTGTCGGGATATTTGTCGGCTATGGCGTCAACACAGTCGAAGCCGAAGTTGTATTTTTCGATATTCTCAAAGTGAATGCTCCTGAGGGCGCCGTTTTCGTCCTCCTCGCATTTCGCGTATTTGTCAACAATAAGACCCGTGGCGGGGCGCGCGTCGGCAACGCTCTGGCGGATTTCCGCCTCCTTCGCCTTTTCGCCGGGGATGACGACGGCGAGGAAGGTGCAGTCCGCTCCGTCAACGGCTATCATACCGTGGGGCGTTGAGGAATCATAAAAAATGCTGTCGCCCTCGTGAAGGATTTCCTTGTTTGAGCCGACCTGCACAAGCAGTGTGCCGGAGACGATGTAGTCAAACTCCTGACCCGCGTGCTTCGTGGTGTGAATCGGCTTGTTCTGAAGCTCGGCGGAGTAGTCGTATTTGACAAAATACGGCTCGGCGAGTTTGCTTTTGAACTTGGGGGCGAGGTTGTTTATCATAATGCCCGCCTCTTTCGCCGTGTTGTGACCCTGACCCCTGCGCGTTACCGTATAGGAGGCAAGGTGGGTTGTGCGGCCTTCGATAAGGGCTGTGATGTCGATGTTGAAGGCGAGCGCGCACTTGTGGATAAAAGTGAACGGAAGGTCGGTCTCGCCCGACTCATAGGCGGTGTACTCCTCGGGAGTGACCTCGGTCATTTCCGCCATCTGCTCGGGAGTGTAGCCCAGGATTTCGCGCATTTCGCGGATTCTGCCCGCTGTGGCCTTAAGGCCGGTCATTGCTGCAAGATTACTCATTTTTCTTTCCCCTTTCGGTTTTTTCTGAGGCGGGAAAAAAAAGACCCGTCTCAAATTGCTTTGAGACGAGCCGGAAAATTCATCCGATACCCGCGGTACCACTCAAATTGCGCATAAAAGCGCCTCTCTTCGGGCTCTGACAAGCCCTATGCACTGACGCAGCATTCTCGGAGAACCCTAATTGCTCAAGGTGTTCAGATTCTCAGCTCGGAAGTGATGGGAGAAAGACATCCGTCTGCCGGGATTTCAGCGCCCCCGGCTCTCTGTAAGACTTCATCGCCTTTTCCGTCTTCGTCATCGCCTTTGGTTATTCGATTGAAAATGATATTAACACCAAAAAACGCCTTTGTCAATAATTTTTTTGAAGAACCGGAAATTATTTTTCTTTTTGCGAACAATCACCAGGTCAGACCGAGACCTTTCGCGAGGTTTACTATGAAATCCTGAACATTGGTGACTATGCCCTTCGCGCTCAGGCTGCCGCGGTCGGCGAGTTTGTTGACGACAAACTCGGAAATATCGACGCAGAAGAAATAAATCTGGCGGATTGTGCCGTCCGGCATAACGCGGAAGGAGGGGGTCATATTGCCCGTGGCTATTGTGTGGAGGGTGGTCGCCATACAGATTACCGTGGTGGCTGTTCGCACTTCGTTTCGCATGGCGTCCTGCGCCTCGTAGGCGTTGCCGTAAACCGGGGGCAGGGGGCCGTCATCGCGTATGGAGCCGCCGAGCACATAGGGCACTCCGTATTTTTCGCAGCTGTAAATTATGCCGTCGTTAATGTTTTCGTTTTTTATGAATTCGGGCACGCTTCCGTAATAGCGCACGCGGTTTATGGTGTCGAGGTGGTTGTAGTGGCCGTTCTCAACCGGCTCCTGGGTGTAGATATCCTGGCCGAGCGCGGTGTGCAGATAGGCGCCCTCAAGGTCGTGAGTGGCAAGGGCGTTGCCCGCTATAACGGAGTGGACATAGCCGTTTTCAATAAGCTTGCTCATCGCCTTGCGCGCGTCGGAGTCAAAGCTGAAGGCGGGGCCCATAACCCATACGATTTTGCCGTGATCCCTCTCATAATCGAGGAGGTGGTACAACTCGTCGTAATCCTTGGAGAAGGAGGTTTCACGCGAGCGGCCCGTGCGGAAGGCAAAGACATCGCCGGACTGCTTTTTTTCCTCAAAGCCGAAGGGGTGCACGAAAATGCCGTTTTCGCCGTTTTCCGTTCTGCCCACGGCAACGGGATCGCCCTGCTTCAAGTGGCGGAACTCGCGCACGGATACAGCGCCGTTTTCGAGCACGGCGACACAGTCCATACGGCTCTCCTCCGCGAGAATCCAACTGCCGTTTATTTTGAAATATTCGGGATAAATGCTCATCGCGTGATAGCCCTCGGGGGCAACGCCGTCACGCGGAGCGGGCACGAAAACCGCGTCGGGAGCGTCCGGAAGCGCGGTAAAATCGGGGGCGCGGTATTTTCTGAGTTCGAACATTTAAACCACCAGCCGTTATATATTTTTTTTATTATATCATCACACGGGCGGGGAGTCAATCAAAGAGTGCCGTGTCGCGGGGCGGCATTCCGCAGTCCCGCCGCGTTCAACCGTAAAAAACCGTCCTGAAAAAACGGGAGAGCCGCAACGACTCTCCCGCCGGGGATGTGATTGTTTTCAGCAGAGGAAGGCGTCAACGAGGTGGGGGTATTTCTGCTCGCCCTCATAGTATGTTTCGAACCTGCCCTGCACGGTAATTTCCGTGCCGAGTGCGGGGTAGCCGCCGGGGTATTCGGCGCCGGCGAGGATGAACTCGAGCCCCTGCTGGCAGCAGGCGGTGGCATCCTGAATCAGGCAGAAATAGTAAACCTCATTTTCATCGGTCTGAAAAGTGCCGCGCATACGCACGGTTTTGCCCACATAGTCATCCGGTTTTACACATAAATTGTAAACCTCGGAATAGACCATTGTGCTGCTCAGGGCGGTGAGGTCGATATCGGGTTTCGCTGCAGCGTTGAGCGTGACGGTCTGAAAAGCGGAATCAGCCGTCTGAGTCTCGGTGACGGGTTCGGTTTTTTCCGCTTTGCAGGAGCACAGCGACAATACAAACACAAGCGAGAGTAACAGACATAAGGTTTTTTTCATGATTTTCTGCCTCCTTTGACAAGACTTATCAGATAAAACGCGGCGAAAACAACAATATCGACCGCGACTATGGTTGAGCCGACGGGCGTGCCGAAAAGGACGGACGCGAGAATACCCGTGACCGAACAGCCGACCGACAGCGCGGCGGAACAGATTGTAACGCCGCGGAAACTTCGGAAAACGCGCATTGCGGAGAGGGCGGGGAAAATGACGAGGGCGGAGATGAGCAGCGAGCCGACAAGGTTCATCGCGAGAACGATTACAACCGCGACAATCACGGCTACGGTGAGGTTTACCGCTCCCGTTTTTGTGCCCGCGGACGAGGCGAAATTTTCATCAAATGTCACGGCGAAAATGCGGTTGTAAAAGAAGACGAACGCCGCCACCGTAACAACGGAAAGCCCGACGCAGAGCCACACCTCAATATCCGTGAGGGTCAGAATCGATGTTGAGCCGAAAAGGGTCGAGCAGACATCGCCCGAAAGGTTAGAGGATTTCGCGAATATGTTCATAATGAGGTAGCCGATCGCGAGAGAACCTACCGATATCATCGCGACGGCGGCATCGCCCTTGATTTTTGTTTTTCCGCCCGTGCGAAGGAGCAGAACCGCGGCGGCTGTGGTTATGACGAGAGTCAGCGGCATATCGTTTGTCAGGCCGACAACAGCCGAGACCGCCATCGCTCCGAAGGCGACATGCGACAGACCGTCGCCTATAAACGAAAACCTGCGCAGCACAAGGGTTACGCCGAGAAGCGAGGAGCAGAGCGAGATGAGCGTGCCCGCTATGAGGGCGTAGCGCACAAACGGGTAGTCGAGGTAGAGAACGAGTTTGTCAAGCATTGCCGTCACCGCCCTCCTCAAACATTAAGGCGTATGAGCTTTTCTGATATTCCGCCTTTGTGCCGTAAAAAACGGTTTTTCCTATATGAAGGATGTGGCTCGCGTATTTTACGGCGGCTGAAATGTCGTGTGAAATCATAATGACCGCGACGCCGCTTTTGTTGAGCGATTCTATGAGCGAATACATCTCGGCGGTGACCTTCGGGTCAAGCCCGGACACGGGCTCGTCGAGGAGCAGAAGTTTTTCTGTTGCGCACAGGGCGCGGGCGAGGAGCACACGCTGCTGCTGACCGCCCGAAAGTTCGCGGTAGCACCTGTCCGCGAGGGCGGTTATGCCCATTTTTTCCATATTTTCCACGGCAAGCGCCTTATCGCTCTTCGAGTAGAACGGGCGCAGACCGAGCCGCCCCTGGCAGCCCGACAGCACAACCTCCTTTACCGAGGCGGGAAAGTCCTTCTGCACAACCGTCTGCTGCGGAAGATATCCCGTTTCGTTTTTCTGAAGGCCGTCGCCCCTTTCGATTGTTCCGCCGAGAGGGCGCTGAAGACCGAGCAGCGTTTTCATAAGCGTGCTTTTGCCCGAGCCGTTTTCGCCGACAATGCACAGGTAATCGCCCGCCGAGACCTCAAAAGAGAGGTTTTCGACAATGGCTTTTCCGTCATAGCCGAGCGAAAGGTTTTCGCATTTAATAAGTGCCATTTTGTTTCTCCTCAGCTGAGAGCCGTTTTGAGACCCTCAAGGTTCTGTGTCATAATATCAATATAGTCCGCTCCGTTTTCGATATCCTGAGCGGTGACCGACTGCATTGAGTTGAGCGTGACAGTGCCGATGCCGTCAAGCCCCGAGGTTGAAATGACGGTTGAGGCGATTTTGCCGCTGCCGCCCTCGAGCACAACAACATTTTTAAGCCCGAGAGTTTTCAGCTTGCCGGCGAGGAAGGTGATTGTTTCAAAACTCGCTTCGCTCTCAGCCGAGCAGCCCGCGAAAGCGGCGTAATAATCGAGACCGTAATCGTCGGCGAGATAGCGGAACGGGAATCGGTCGCAGAACAGCAGAGTTTTGTTCGCGGCCCCGTCAACGGCGGATTTATAGAGGGAATCGAGAGCGTTCAGTTTTTCGATGTAGGCGTCCGCGTTTGCGGAATAGACGGCTCTGCCTTCGGGATCTTTCTCGCCGAGTTTTCCGGCTATATATCCGCAGAGTACGGCGGCGTTTTTAAGCGAGAGCCAGACGTGCTCGTCCTTTTCCGCCTCTTCCCCGCCTTCCTCCTTTTCCGCCTGCATGCCCTCTTTTATTTCCTCGTCCTTCGCGCTTTCGCCGAGAACCTCAAGCAGGTTTATAACGGTCATATCCTTATTGACCGCCTGAGCGAGAGCGTCATCAACCCATTCATCGGATTCGCCGCCTACATAGATGAACATATCGCAGGACGAAATCTTTACAAGGTCGTCGGCTGTGGGCTGATAGCTGTGAAGGTCCACGCCGCTGTCGAGCAGAAGGGTGAGATCCGCGTTCACGGAGCGGTCGCCCAGAATGTTTTTTACCCAGTCGTACTGCGGAAAGACCGTGGCAACGATTTTGAGTTTTCCGTCATCTGCGGCGTCGGGGGAGGAGCAGGATGAGAAAAGAGATATGACGGCGATAACACATAATATAATGGATATTATTTTTTTCATATATAAAACCTCTCTTATGAATCGATAGTTGAAAAAGGGTATAAAAAGACAAGGGTACGCCGTAAAACGGCAAATCCGCTTTGTGAAAAAGCAGATTTTTACCCTTGTTATTTTATGGTTTTATTCAGTTGAGAAGTTTTACGCGGAGAATAACGGGTGACTGCCTGCGGAAAGAAGCGCGGCGGGAGCGCACAACGGACGCGCAGCGGAAAAACGCCGCGAGAACAAACGCGAGCGCAGCCGCGGCAAGCCCTGCGAAACGCAGAAAGCCCGCGCAGGAGGCGACCGCAAGGCAGATTTCACAGTCCGCGCCGGAGCATTCGTGTTCCGATTCACAGACTATGACGGCGCAGGAGAATACAACGGCAAGGGCGACAAGCGCCGCGAGCAGCAGCGCGGTTACGCGTGTTTTTCTTTTCATGCCGTTCACTCTCCTTTCATGTTATCTGAATATCTGAAAATCAGAATCTGAAATCGCGGCTGTCTGAGGTTTTGATGTCCTCAATGTGTTGAGCGGTGATTTCGCGGACCTTGTCCTTGGGAATGCGCTTCAATTCCTCTTCGATGAGTCTGAAGCCCGCCTCTTTAGTTTCGGGCGAGGCGTAATCGACGAGATATTCGGTGAGCGTCATAAGGGCGTTCGGGTGGCAGCAGTTGAGAATCTGACCGTTTTTGCAAAGCGACATGAATCTGTCGCCCGTTCTGCCCTCGCGGTAGCAAGCCGTGCAGAAAGAGGGAACCTGACCGTTGTCAATGAGCCAGTGGATAACCTCGTCGAGCGAGCGCTGGTCGCTGACATCGAACTGCTCCGTGTCGTGCGGGCGTTCGTCGGGAGTGTAGCCCGCGTAGCCGCCCACGGATGTACGCGAGCCGCCGCTGACCTGGGAGACGCCCACTTTGAGCATCTTCGCGCGGACCTGCTCGTTTTCGCGGGTGGAAACAATCATACCCGTGTAGGGAACGGCTATGCGTATGCAGGCGGCGATTTTCGTGAACATATCGTCGGATATGGAATTGTCAAATTCGTCGGGGTCAATGTCGTCCGCGGGCTTTACCCTCGGCACGCTTATTGTGTGGGGACCCACGCCGTGAACCGCCTCGAGGTGTTCCGCGTGCATAATGAGACCCGCGAACTCGTATTTATATGACTCAAGCCCGAAGAGCACGCCCAGACCGACATCGTCTATGCCGCCGTCCATGGCTCTGTCCATTGCCTCGGTGTGGTAGGCGTAATCGTGCTTGGGGCCTGTGGGGTGCAGGTATTCGTAGCTCTCTTTATTGTATGTTTCCTGGAAAAGAATGTATGTGCCGATGCCCGCTTCCTTGAGCTTGCGGTAGTTTTCCACCGTTGTGGCGGCGATGTTGACATTTACCCTGCGGATGTCGCCGTTTTTATGGTGAACCGAGTAAATCGTGTTGATGCAGTCAAGGATGTACTCAATCGGGTTGTTGACCGGATCCTCGCCCGCCTCAATCGCAAGGCGTTTGTGACCTAAATCCTGAAGCGCTATGACCTCCTCGCGCACTTCCTCCTGAGTGAGTTTTTTGCGCGGGATGTGCTTGTTCTTGAGGTGGTAGGGGCAGTAGAGACAGCCGTTGACACAGTAGTTTGAAAGGTAGAGCGGGGCGAAAAGAACAATGCGGTTGCCGTAAAAGGCGAGCTTTATCTCCTCGGCTACCTTGTACATTTTTTCAATCTTTTCGGGAATTTCGCAGGCGAGAAGCACGCTCGCCTCACGGTGGGTAAGCCCTCTGCAGGTGCATCCGCCGCCGTTTTCATTTTTGACGGGGCGCGCCTTTTCGAGGATTTCGTCGATTAACTCGACATTGTTTTTGTTCTGCTCCGCGTATTCGAGCGTCAGGCGGATTTCCTCATCGTTGATGAAATCCTCCGCTTTGAGTGATTTGGGATTATAAACTGCCATTTTTATTTCCTTTCTTCGGGGTCAGGAGACTTCCCCCTCAGTTGATTATTTGTTTGAATATACGATTTTTACGCTGACATTGTCGAGCCTGCCGATTTTGCCCGAAAGCGCGGAGATTATATCCTGCGGGGCGTCGAGGGCTATGCTGATGATGTTTATCTCCTTTGCCTTGTAGGGGATGCCCATTCTGCCGATGATGTATTCGCCGTATTCGTGAAGAAGGGCGTTGAGCGCCTCAACACAACCGGGGTCTTCGACTATTATCGCCATTATGGCAACGCGTGTTTCCATATTGATACCTCCGTGAAGGGTTGGTGTATAACTCAGTCCTCTTCGGGGAAGAACGCCTTGTGAACCGCCGCGACGGCGTCGTCCGCGTCTTTCGCGTCGATGAGAACGGAGATTTTGATTTCGCTGGTGGAAATCATCTGGATATTGATATCGCGGTCAAAGAGCGCCTCGAACATTGTTGAGGCGGTGCCGGGATGTGTTTCCATACCCGCGCCCACAACGCTGACCTTTGCAACATCGGTGTCGCACTTCATGGCGAGACCGTCAAGGAAGTCGCAGCCGCCGAGCAGTTCAACCGCCGCGGGGCCGTTCGCCTTGCTGACGGTGAAAGCGATATCCTTTGTGCCGTCTCTGCCGACGGACTGAAGGATGATGTCAACATTTATGTTCTGGGAAGCGAGTTTGCCGAAAATCTTGTAAGCGATGCCGGGGATATCGGGCACGCCGATAATTGAGATTCTCGCTACGTCTGTATCCTTTGTTACGCCTCTGATAAGCATTTTTTCCATTTTTGTTACCTCCTTGACAATCGTACCGGGTTTATTTGTGTAGCTTGAAAGCACCTCAAGCTGAACATTGTATTTCTTCGCCATTTCAACCGAGCGGTTGTTGAGCACCTGCGCGCCGAGAGTGGCGAGCTCGAGCATTTCGTCGTAGGTGATTTCCTGAAGCTTCTTCGCGTTCTTTATCTTGCGCGGGTCGGCGGTGAAAACGCCTTCAACATCGGTGAAAATCTGGCATTTGTCGGCGTGCATCGCCGCGGCTATGGCAACCGCGCTCGTGTCCGAGCCGCCTCTGCCGAGGGTGGTTATGTCGTCATATTTGCATATTCCCTGGAAGCCCGCCACAACGACTATATTTCTGTTGGCGAGTTCCATTTTGATGCGCTGGGTGTCGAGCTTCTTGATTCTCGCGCTGCCGTAAACGGAGTTCGTGTTGAAGCCCGCCTGCCAGCCGAGGAGCGATTTCGCGGGGCAGCCGAGTTTTTCGATTGCCATCGCGAGAAGGGCTATTGAAATCTGCTCGCCCGCGCTCATAAGCATATCCATTTCGCGCTTGGAGGCGCCGGGGTTTATCTCCTTCGCCTTCGCTATAAGGTCATCGGTGGTGTCGCCCTGGGCGGAGACCACGACAACAACCTGATTGCCGTTTTTGTATGTGTCTGTGACTATGCGCGCAACATTCATCACGCGCTCGGCATCCTTGACGGAACTGCCGCCGAATTTCTGAACTATAAGTGCCATTTATTAAATAACCTCCCGGTCAAATTATCAATAATCGGTAATGCGGATAACGCTCTCAACGGTAATGCCGTCAATCTTCGCGAGTTTTTCACGCAGGTCGCCCTCTTTGGCGACGGGGGTGGCGAAAGCGCCTTCGTTCGCGGGGGCGTCCTTTCTTTCAAGAACCTTCACGCCGCCGAAAATTTCCTGTGCGTCGGAAAGGGCTTTTTCCTTATTGTCCGAGGTGAAGCGGACATAGAGGGCGTTTTCTGTGTCGAGATAACTCTGCACATAGTTCTCCTCGCCTTCGCCCCAGCCGAAATCCTTGCGCTCTTTGATGTGAACGGCGCAGTCGATGACATCGGCAACAACAGCGCTCGCCGTGGGAAGCTTGCCCGCGCCCCTGCCGTAGAAGACGACATCGCCTATGGCGTCGCCGCGCACGAGAATCGCGTTGAAAACATCGTCAACGCCCGCGAGCTGGCTGCCGTATTCGACAAAAGCGGGGCTGACAATGGCTGTGATTTTGCCGTTTTCGAGTTTCTTCGCTCTGGCTATGAGTTTGATGACTCCGCCCCAGTTCGCCGCGTAATCGACATCGGCGAGGGTGATTTTTGTTATGCCCTCGGTTTCGATATCGGCGGGGTAAACATGCTTGCCGAAGCAGAGAGCCGCGAGAATCGCGATTTTTCTGCAGGCGTCGTGACCCTCGATATCCGCGCTCGGGTCGCGCTCGGCGTAGCCGTTCCTCTGGGCGAGACGAAGCGCCTCGTCGAAGTCCATACCCTCTTTTATCATCATTGTAAGAATGAAGTTCGTTGTGCCGTTGAGTATGCCCGCGATTTCGTTTATGTCGTTTGCCGCGAGGCACTGGGTAATCGGGCGGATAATCGGTATGCCGCCGCCGACGCTCGCCTCAAACAGGAAGTTTACATTGTGCTCCTGCGCGGCTTTGAGCAGTTCGCAGCCCTTTTCGGCGACGAGCTCCTTGTTGGAGGTGACAACGCTCTTGCCCGCGTTGAGACATTCGAGCACGAACTCGTACGCGGGGTGAAGACCGCCCATTGTCTCAACAACAATCTTCACGCTGTCGTCCTCGATTATCTTTGAGAAATCGGACACGACGAGGTGCTCGTTGACATCGCCCGGGAAAGTGCGCCTGTCAAGAATATATTTGAGCTGCATGTCGTCCTGACGGCTTTTTCTGACTATCTGATCGTGGTTCTTCGCGAGAACCTCGGCAACGCCCGAGCCGACGACACCGTAACCCATTACTGCAATGTTCATAAAAATTCTCCTTTTTATACGGGCTTGCGTATGTGTATAATATCGCAGTTTTAAATATTATCACAAAAAAATTACTTTTTAAAGTATTATTTTAATCTTTTTTTGTGAATTCACAGTTTTTCGTTGATTTTATATAACTTATGCAGTAAAATAATTCGGGTAATAATCAATTTATACACAAGGAGGCGCGGATTATGGCTCCCGAAACCGAATCCCGCCGCGCGACGCTGATAAATATTGCGTATCTCGTTGTGCTCGCGACGGCGTTTTTCCTGTTTCTGAAGTACGCTTTCTGGCTGTTTTTCCCGTTCGTTTTCGCTCTCGCGGTGGCGGTGATTCTTCAGAAACCCATCAACAAAATCAATGAAAAAACCAAAATTAAAAAGGGAATTATCTCGACGGTTTTCCTTATTCTTTTCCTGCTCATAGCGCTCGGTCTGTTAGCCCTTATCGGCTATAAAATTTACACGAGCGCGGTGGATGTCAAGGACTTCGCGGCAAAGAAACTGTCGAATCTGCCCGTGCTTGTAAGAGACATTGAAAATGTCGCTCTCAGGGTGGTTTCGGCCGTGCCCGGAGAGCCCGGAGCGGCGGCGAGAACCGCGACCGCGGACTTCTTCGACCGCCTGTATAAATCCGCAGAGGACGGAGCGGGAATCACCTCGCTTTTAAAGCTTTCGGGGCTTTCATTCTCAACGATTTCCGACACGATTTCGGGCAAGTCATTCAATGTCTCGTCAATCGCCCAGCCCGTTATTTCAACGGCTATGTCGCTGCCCTCAAAGCTCCTCGCGGCGATTATCACCATTGTTGCCTGCTTCTTTGTGACCGTCGGCTACGACAACCTCACCGAGGCGGCGAAAAAGGCGCTCAAAAAGACTACCGTCAAAAAGATTTCGACGGTAAAACGCATCACTTTATACTCCCTCGGGCAACTTGTGAAAAGCTACGCCGTTATAATTTTCATCACATTCGCGGAGTTGACAATCGGGCTTTTCATACTGAAACTCTGCGGTGCGTATGAAGGCGAACACCTCATTCTTGTCGCCGTTCTCACGGCGCTGCTCGACATACTGCCGATATTCGGCACGGGCACGGTGATTATTCCCTGGGCGCTCTACAGCTTCATAATTTCGCACGAAATCGGTATGGGCATAGGGCTTTTGATAATCTACGCGTGCATCACGATAATACGCCAGATAATCGAGCCGAAGCTTGTCGGCTTCAACCTCGGAATACCCTCGATTCTGACCCTTATGGGTATGTATATAGGGCTTGAAACCATCGGTGTTATAGGCATGTTCGCCTTCCCGATAACGATGGTTGTGCTCAAAAAATTAAACGAGGACGGCGTCATTCATCTCTACGGCGAAAAGCACGAGCTTGCCACAAAAATTCCGCCCGAGCAGGAGCTTTTAAAGCCCGTCATAAGCGGAATCTCGGACGCCGTGAGACACCCGAAGAGGATAGTGGGAAACTTCTCGCTCACCGAGCAGGAGCCCTCGCCCGAATCGCCCGCGGACCCGCAGGAAAAAGCCGCGGAAAAGGCGGAGGAAAACCGGCAGGCGGATAAGCCCGGCACGGGGAATTAAATTGAAAATAAAAAAATTATTTTTATATTGAATTAAAAAAAGCGTTATGATATAATAACCCGTGATATCGCGTTTTATCAAATCGCGGCTGACCGCCTCACCGGCGGAAAGGCATAACTTAAGGAGGAAAATTATTTGAAAGCCTACAGTGCAAAAGACATCAGAAACGTGGCGATAGCAGGTCACGGCGGCAGAGGCAAGACGACTCTTGCGGAAGCCATGCTCTTCCTCGCGAAAGCGACGGAACGCCTCGGCAAGGTAGCCGACGGCAATACAACCCTCGACTATGACCCCGAGGAAAAAGCCCGCAAAACATCAATCTCTTCCGCTATGGCTCCGCTGGAGTGGAAGAATACAAAAATCAATATACTTGACGCCCCCGGTCTTTTCGACTTTGAGGGCGGCGTGAGCGAGGCAATCCGCGCGGCGGAAAGCGTACTCGTTGTTCTCGCGGCAGGCTCCGGCTTCGATGTAGGCGCGGAAAAGGCGTGCAAGGCGGCTTCAAAGAGAGGCATCGCCAAGATGTTCGCCGTTACCCGCTGCGACGCGGAAAACACCGACTTCTACAAGACATTCGACGCCATCAAGGCGGAATATGAGACTCAGGCGTGCCCCGTAGTCGTTCCCGTGGTTGAGGGCGGCGCGGTTACCGCTTATGTCGATTTCGCCACAGGCAAGGCGTTCAAATACGCAAACGGCAAGGCAACGGAAGTTCCCGTTCCCGACAACGCCCAAGTTGAAGAGATGAAGGCAATGTTCACAGAGGCGGTCGCGTCCGCCGACGAGGAGCTTATGGAGAAATTCTTCATGGAAGAGCCCCTCACTCCCGAAGAAATCGCAAAGGGTCTCAAGGCCGGCATCGCGGGCGGAGACATCTACCCCGTATTCGCCTGCGCGGGTCTTCTCACCGACGCAGTTGACCTCATCCTTGACGGCATCGTCTCCTACGCTCCGGACGCTGCTTCCGCGGCGGGCGAAGGCGACCTCAAGTGCGACGAAAACGGACCTCTCGCGGCAATCTGCTTCAAGACCGTAGCCGACCCGTTCGTAGGCAAGATGAGCTTCTTCAAGGTGGTTTCCGGCAAAATCACAGCCGCGACTCCCGCATACAACGCCCGCACAGGCGAGAGCCAGAAGATGGGCAAAATCGTTACCGTAAAGGGCGGCAAGACCGAGGACGCGGCGGCTATTCCCGCAGGCGATATCGGCGTTGTTACCAAGCTTGACGGCTTCAGAACAAACGACACAATGTGCGACGAGAAAAACGTTGTTGAACTCGCTCCCGTTGACTTCCCGGCTCCCTGCCTGCGCAAGTGCGTAAAGGCAAAGAAGAAGGGCGAGGAGGACAAGGTAGCCGCCGGCTTCACCCGTCTTTCGGAAGAGGATTCGACAATCAAGTTCTATACCGACACCGAAACAAAGGAACAGATTCTCGAAGGTCTCGGCGAACAGCACATTCTCACAATCGTCAACAAACTCAAGAATAAATTCGGCGTTGAGGTCGAACTTTCCGACCCCAGAGTCGCTTACAGGGAAACAATCCGCAAGACCGTTGAGAAACAGGGACGCCACAAGAAGCAGACCGGCGGCCACGGTCAGTTCGGCGATGTATGGATCCGCTTTGAGCCCTATGACGGCGAAGAGGATTTCGTGTTCACCTCCGACGAGGTTGTAGGCGGCGCCGTTCCCAAGAACTACTTCCCCGCTGTTGAAAAGGGTCTGCGCGAGAGCATCGCGAAGGGCATAATCGCGGGTTATCCGATGGTCGGCATCAAAGCCGCCCTCTATTTCGGCTCCTACCATCCGGTTGACTCCTCGGAAATGGCGTTCAAAACCGCCGCTCAGCTCGCTTTCAAGGCGGCTGTTCCCGAAGCCCAGCCCACAATTCTTGAGCCCATCGGCACACTCAAGGCATATATGCCCGCCGACAACTTCGGCGATGTTATGAGCGACGTTACAAAGCGCCGCGGCAGAGTTCTCGGCATGGGCGCGGCGGACGAGCCCAAGATGCAGGAACTTGTAGCGGAAGTTCCCATGGCTGAAATGAGCGACTTCTCCACGGTTCTTCGTCAGATTACCGCGGGCAGAGGCCACTATTCACTCGAGTTCACACGCTATGAAGACGCCCCCGCGAATGTAGCGCAGAAGGTTATTGAAGACGCTAAGAAAGCGGCTGAAGAAGAAGACTGATAAAGTTTTTATGCCCCGGTTCCCGGTCGGACCGGGGCAGATGTTTATAATGAGTTTTTTAAGGAGGAGTAATTGATGTTCTGTACAAAATGCGGAGCAAATGTAGGAACCAACAAATTCTGCACACAGTGCGGAGCCCCGGTTTTACCGATAGGCTCGTCTGCCGCGCCCGAAAGGCAGGCAAACATTCCCGATGACGACAAGACGGTGCTGCTTGCGTCAAACGGAGTACCGCCCGTAAACAACACGCCACCAGCGAATGAGGTTCCGGCGGAAATTCCGGAACAGCCGGCGGTTGAAGAAGTAAAAGAAAGCAATGTTGAGCCGGAATCCGAAGTTTCGCAGGAAAGCGTTGAGATTCCCGTTAACGAGGAACCGCAGGTAAAAGAGGAACCGGCGGAAAACGTTGTTGAGCCGGAACCCGAAGTTTCGCAGGAAAGCATCACGCCTCCCGCTCCTCCGGCTCCTCCGGTACGGAACGACTACAGCGCTCCGGTCAACCCGGCTCCTCCTTTTAATCAGACCGGGCAGTATAATCCCGTGCCTCCGGCACCTCCCGCTCCTCCGGCATATATTCCTCCCGAGCCGAAGAAGGAAAAGAAAAAAGGCTCGGCTAAGCTTATTGTCGCGATCCTTGCCGTGCTCGCTGTTATAGCGGGAGCGCTTGCCTTTATATTCTTCAGACCTATTCCGATAACCTCGGTGGAATTTGAGACACCCGCGACAACGATAGATATAGACTCCGAGTATGAAGTGATATATACCGTTCTTCCCGAAAACAACAAGGAAGAGGGGCTTGCGTGGTCCTCATCCGATGAGAAGGTCGCGACGGTAAAGGACGGCAAGGTAACGCCCGTGGGCGAAGGCGAATGCACAATCAAGGCAACGAGCGAAAAGGGTGTTTCGGACAAGATAATTGTTACCGTAGTTATTGAGCCAAAGGAAATCAAGTTGTCACAGAGCAGTATAACGCTCAATATGGGCGATACAATGCAGCTCACCGCGACAATCACGCCCGAAAAGGTGACAGATGGCAAAATAACCTGGGAAACAGACAACGACAAGGTCGCAACGGTTGATGTAAAAGGTAGTATTGCCACAAAAGGACTCGGAACCTGCACAGTTACCGCGACGGCGTCAAACGGAATCAAAGCCGAGTGCAAGGTCACGGTTGAAAGACCTTTTGCCGAGACGCTGATTATAGGTGACTGGAATGAAGAATCTACGATAGTTCGCACAACCAGACAAACGGTGTCTTTAAATCAATCATTGGTTGTAAACGGCGATTATACTGCAAAAGTAACCTTAACTAACGGCACCACGGTTGATTTTACATGGAAGTTTATCACAATCGACGGCGATGGTGATTTCAAATATCAATTTACAAACACCAATGGCGGAGAATTTGAGGTATTTGTCATTCAGGATACTTCAAACTCAGCTTATGGAATGTTGGATTTCACCATGGATGATTATCTGATTTTCTTTGAAAAGGATAATTCTCCCCAAATTTAAGTAAAAAAAGAAACGGCCGGGCTGCCTGAGCAGCCCGGTCTTATGTTTTATCAGCGCAGGAATATCAGCACAGCCGCCGCGATTGCCGCAATAAGCAGAGGCGTGCCGCATCCGCCGCATCCGCAGCCCGCGCATCCTCTGCGGCGCCTGCGCGAAGAACGGTTTTCATATTCAATATACATTATAATCAGCTCCTTGAAAAAAGGGGGAGGTAAGGGTATACGGCGGGATGAAGCACCCCGCCGCACAGGAAAAGGAAGTAAAACAAATGAAAAAACAAAAAGGTTTAAATCAAAGTTGGATTTTGCAGACCGCTCAGCCGGCGTGGTTTATCCTATTTACGGGGAGATGAATGGCTTTGTGAGTGAGGGTTTAACCCGGCAGGAGCGCCGGCTTTGCGACCTGCGGGCAGCCGCGAGGGTGGCAGCCCGTTGAAGAGAAAATAAGAAAGGAGACTTATAAAAAGGAAGTATTTTTAAAAGGGAAAGGTCCGGTTAATCGGGATTGTCCGACAGAACAAGCGCCGCGATGAGATAGAACAGCACTCCGCTGCCGCCCGCGAGTACAAACAGCACAAGGCCGAGGCGCACGATTGAGGAGTCTATGCCGAAATATTCCGCTATGCCTCCGCAGACTCCGAAAAGCTTGCGGTCGGTTGTGCTCTTGTATAATTTTTTATTGTTCGTCCACATAATTAACACCTCTTATATCTTTCTCGGAACCGTACCACGATTCGTGTTCGGTTCTCTCTCTTTTTCTGCCGGTCAGCTTCTTTGTAAGCATATAAGCGAGAATCGCCACGATTACATCGTCAACCGGTCCCGGCAGAAGGTCGGGCGCTATGAAATAGAGCGCGACCGCGATTACTGCTATTGTTCTGATTGCGCTGCCGTTCATTTCGTTGAGCTCCTTCCGGTTTTTTTGCAGGGGCTTTTTCCCTGCTGCGATTATAATATAGCGCATATACGGATGAAAATAAACGGTATTTTCGGGGAAATACGGCCGGGAAAAACCGCTTTCGGGGAGAAATAAAAGCATATATTCCGCCGGGCGGGGATAATTGACAAAGGGTTTATAATCTGTTATCTTTTTAGTGGTAAAAAAACTCAAACGGCTGATACGGCAGTACGGTTGAGACATGTTATAAATAAAGCACACCGGCAATGCCGGAATAATATCTGGAGGCAGAAAAATGAACGCACTTGAAAAAGCAATTATTTTCGCGGTTAAAGCGCACGAGGGTCAGCTTCGCAAGGACGGCAGCCCGTTTATTCTTCATCCGCTCGAGGTGGCGGTAAACGCCGGCAGAATCACCGACGATATCGATGTTATGGCGGCGGCGGTTCTTCACGACACGGTTGAGGACACCGATGTTACGGCACAAGACATACTTGAGAATTTCGGCGAAAATATAGCGGCAATAGTCGCGGGCGAAACGGAGAACAAGCGCCCCGAAATAAGTGCGAGCGAGTCGTGGAAAATCCGCAAGGAGGAGAGTCTTCGCGAGCTTAAAGACAGCGACATCAAAATAAAGCAGCTCTGGCTTGCCGACAAGCTCGCGAATATGCGCGCGCTTTACTGCGATTATGACAGAATCGGCGACCTTGTTTTCGCGCGGTTCAACGAGAAGGACCCGAAGGAACAGCGCTGGTATCACGAAACGGTGCTCAAATACATCTCCGAGCTCAGCTACACGGAGGCGTATGAGGAGTATATGGAACTGTTCAAAAAGGTTTTCGGAGAATAAAAGAAAAAGACCTGCCGCGCGGCGGGTCTTTTTTTGTCGGGAGTCAAGTACATGCTGTCTCGCTTTACGGCAACGAAAACCGTGAATTGATATTAATCATTGACATTTTTATTATATTGTTTTATCATATTTCCTTGAATTGTATATATAAGGAGCGCATTATGGAAAACACCGAAAAAACGATGGAAAAAATTGTAAACCTTTGCAAGAGCAGGGGCTTTATCTTCGCCGGAAGCGACATATACGGCGGGCTCGCGAACACCTGGGACTACGGCCCTCTCGGCGCGAGAATGAAGAACAATGTAAAGGACACCTGGAGAAAGAGATTTATTCAGGAGCGCAGAAACAGCTTTGAGGTTGACGCGGATATCCTCATGCACCCGAGAGTGTGGGAGGCGAGCGGCCATGTGGCGAGTTTCTCCGACCCGCTTCTTGACTGCAAGGAGTGCAAGATGCGCCACAGAGCCGACAATCTGATTGACGATTTCGACCCCGACGCGCACGCCGACGGCATGACCAAGGAGGAGATGTTCCAGTATATAAAGGATCACTCAATTCCCTGCCCGAACTGCGGAAAGCACAACTTCACCGACATCCGCGAGTTCAACCTTATGTTCCAGACCTTCAGGGGCGTCACGAACGACTCGAAGAGCATCATATATCTGCGCCCCGAAAACGCTCAGGGCGAATATGTGAACTACCAGAACGTTCAGCGCACAATGCGCGCGAAACTCCCCTTCTCAATCGGTCAGATAGGCAAGGCGTTCCGCAACGAAATCACGCCCGGCAACTTCACCTTCCGCACAATCGAGTTTGAGCAGATGGAGTTCCAGACCTTCTGCAAGGAGGGCACGGACGCCGAACTTTACGACTACTTCAAGGAATACGGCAGAAAGTATTTTGAGGATCTTGGCATCGCTCCCGAGCACCTGCGCTATCACGACCACGAAAAACTCGCGCACTACGCCAAAGCCGCCTGCGACATTGAGTTCCTGTTCCCGTTCGGCTGGGGCGAAATCAACGGCACACACAACAGAACCGATTTTGACCTTACCCGTCACCAGGAATACAGCGGGCAGAAACTCGAGTATCTTGACCCCGAAACGAACGAGAAATTCATACCCTACATCATAGAGAGTACCTACGGCCTTGACAGAACCGTGCTCGCGCTTCTCTGCGAGGCGTATGACGAGGAAGTGCTCGACGCCGAGAAGAACGACACGAGAGTGGTGCTTCATTTAAGCCCCGCCGTGGCTCCCTACAAGGCGGCTGTTCTGCCCCTTTCAAAGAAACTCAGCGACGACGCTCTCAAGATCTATGAATCGCTTTCGAAGAAATATATGATTGACTTCGACGAGACCGGCTCCATAGGCAAGCGCTACCGCAGGGAGGACGAAATCGGCACGCCGCTTTGCATAACCTTCGACTTCGACTCGCTTGAGGACGGCTGTGTAACCGTGCGCGACCGCGACACGATGGATCAGGTGCGCATAAAGATTGAAGAGCTTGACGAATATGTCGGCAGAAACATCGCGTTTTAATCACAAAGCGGAGAGGCGCATAATGTCTCTCCGCTTATTTAAAATAAAGGGGGAATAACAATGTCCGTACCTCTTGCGGAGAGGCTGCGCCCCGGGGAAATTGAAGATATAGTCGGGCAGAAACACCTGCTCGGCGAAGGAAAGCCGCTCGGGAACATCATAAAATCGGGCGAGCTTCCGAATATGGTGTTCTACGGCCCTCCCGGTGTGGGCAAGACCACGCTCGCGGGAATAATCGCGAAATCCACCGACCGCTGTCTGGTAAAGCTCAACGGCACCACCGCGGGCACGGCGGATATAAAGGACGCCATTTCAAAGCTGGACACCTTCCTCGCGCCCAACGGCATTCTGCTGTATCTCGACGAGATTCAGTATTTCAACAAAAAACAGCAGCAGACGCTGCTTGAATACATTGAAAACGGCGCCATTACGCTGATTGCCTCAACAACGGAGAACCCGTATTTCTATGTTTACAACGCGATTCTTTCGCGAAGCACGGTGTTTGAGTTCAAAAGCGTTGAGCCCGCCGAAATCGAAAAGGCGGTTGAGCGCGCCTTCGGCTTTATGAGTGAGGAGCGCAACGAAAAATACGAAATCGAGGACGGGGTGACCGATTATATTTCACGCTCGTGCGGAGGGGATGTGCGCAAGGCGATAAACGCCGCGGAACTGTGCGCGCTTGCCGCCGAGGGGAACGGTGACGGGGTAATCACCCTTGAATCGGCGAAGGAACTCACGCAGAAAAGCGCCATGCGCTATGACAGAGACGGCGACGAGCACTACGACATTGTCTCCGCCTATCAGAAATCGATGCGCGGGTCCGACCCGCAGGCGGCGCTTCACTATCTGGCGCGCTTACTCGAGGCGGGCGACCTGCCCTCCGCCTGCCGCCGGCTTATGGTGTGCGCGTGTGAGGATGTGGGGCTCGCCTATCCGCAGGTTATCCCCATTGTGAAGGCGGCTGTGGATATGGCGATGGCTGTCGGTCTGCCCGAGGCGAGAATACCGCTCGCCGACGCGGTGATTCTCGTTTGCAATTCGCCAAAATCCAACTCGGGAGCGATGGCGATTGACTACGCGCTCTCGGATGTTCAGAAGGGCAACACGGGGCCCGTGCCGCGGCAGCTTCAGAACAAGCATTATGATGGCGAGGACAACCCGAACAAGGGGCAGAATTACAAATATGCCCACAGTTTTGAGAACCACTGGGTAAAACAGCAGTATCTTCCCGACGCGATAAAGGACCGCGTCTATTACGAATTCGGCGACAACAAGATTGAGCAGGCGGCGAAGGAGTATTGGGAGAAGATAAAGAAGTGAGGAGTTAAGGTCGGACTCCGTCCGCGGCGGATGGCACACCTCATCCGGGTTCGCAGCGCTCACCCACCTTTTTTCTCCAAAAACGGGCACCCTTTTGTCGTCTTCGACGACATTTCCCCTGACAGGGGAATAACCTCGATGGGAAGGCTTTGTCCTCACGGACGGTCGCGGAGACGGCGGCTTTAGGGGGAGCCGCCCTACGGTTACAACAAAACTTCCGTCCGTCGTGGCCTCCTCCTATGGGGGTGCGGGTCTCCGGTGGAGACCTCTGCCATAGGCAGAAGCACCGACCGAGCCGGCAGGCGAGACAGGTGGCACAGAGGAACGCAGTGACGATGTGACGGAAGGAGTCTGCGCAAAATACCGTCCTCACGGACGGTCGCGAAAGCGGCACGGAAGAATCCGTGCCCTACGCGAGACTAAGGCAGTTATACTGTGAATAAAACCCGAAAGGAAAAGATATGATTAAACATACGGTTTGTTTTAAACTTAAGGACAACAGCGCGGAAAACTGCGAAAAGGCGAAGGAGGTTCTCCTTTCCATGGAGGGGAAGGTTCCTCAGATAAAGTCAATCGAGGCGGGTGTGGATTTTCTTCATTCCGAGCGCTCATATGATGTGATTCTGCAGGTTGTTGTTGAGGACGAGCAGGCGCTTGCCGACTATCAGAAGGATCCGTACCACTGCTCGGTCGTGAAGCCGCATATGCACGCCGTGCGCGAGACGAGCGTAGCGGTTGACTGCGTAATCGGCTGATGACGGGGGCGAAATCAAAAAAACAAAGCCCGTGCCCGCACGCAAAAAAATGCGGCGGGTGCCAGCTTATGAATATGACCTATGACGAGCAGCTTTCGTGGAAGACGGCGAAATGCATAAAGCTGCTCGGTAAATTCTGCCGCGTAAACGACATTATCGGCATGGAAAATCCGTTTCACTACCGCAACAAGGTGCAGGCGGCGTTTCAGCTGACGCGCTCGGGGAAAATCGTTTCGGGCGTGTATCAGGCGGGCACGCACAATGTTGTGAATGTTGATTCCTGCCTCACCGAGGACGAGACGGCGGACAGAATAATCGTGTTTATCCGCTCGATTCTGCCGGATTTCAAAATACTGCCCTACAACGAGGACAGCGGCAGGGGCTTTCTGCGCCATGTGCTTGTGAAAAGGGGCTTTTCGACCGATGAAATTATGGTTGTGCTGGTCGGGGCGAACCCGCGTTTCCCGATGAAAAACCGCATCGCGGAAAAAATCGTGAACACCTTTCCGCAGGTCACAACCGTGGTTTTCAACATAAATCCGCACAAAACGAGTATGCTTCTCGGCGAGCGCAGCGAGGTGCTTTACGGAAACGGATATATCGAGGACGAACTCTGCGGCTGCAGGTTCCGAATTTCGCCGAAATCGTTTTATCAGATAAACCCCGCGCAGACCGAAATCCTCTACCGCACGGCGGTTGAGTTCGCCGAAGCGCAGGGAAAAACCGTGATTGACGCCTACTGCGGCACGGGAACCATAGGAATTGTCGCCGCGAAAACGGCGAAGAGCGTAACCGGCGTTGAATTGAACGGCGACGCCGTGAGGGACGCCGTGTCAAACGCGAAGGCAAACGGGGTGAAGAACATCCGGTTCGTCAAGGCGGACGCGGGCGAATTCATGCGCGAGACGGCGAAAAGCGGCGGCAAGGCGGATGTGGTGTTTATGGATCCGCCGAGAGCGGGGAGCGACATAAAATTCCTCTCGTCGCTTGTGAAACTCGCGCCGGAGAGGGTTGTGTATATCTCCTGCAACCCGGAAACGCTCTCGAGAGACCTTGCGTTCCTTACAAAAGAGGGATACAGGGTGAAAAAAATTCAGCCGGTGGATATGTTCCCGTTTACGAATCATTGCGA
>JAEEGL015980152.1_pt1 | contig 74271 bp, 72 predicted proteins | sample 9134231 | NCBI WGS metagenome assembly JAEEGL01 (sample SAMN16246548, study PRJNA631951) | gut metagenome | biome: gut microbiome; feature: rumen; material: fiber-attached | host: Bos | place: Iran: Karaj | collected 2018-10 | reverse complement strand
CGGTGCGGAAAGCTTTACCATAATATAAATAATTTCTGCTATTGACACATATCAGATACCGGTGTATCATCTGAACATATGAACAGTCATTCATATGTTTTATTAAATAACTTTTAATCCCAAAATATAAGGAGAATAAAAATGAAAAAAACTTATAAGATCGATGTCGACTGTGCAAACTGTGCAAACAAAATGGAGGAAGCTGCAAAAAACACTTCCGGTATAAAGGATGCTTCAGTTAACTTCATGACACTCAAGATGAAGGTTGAATTCGATGAAGGTGCTGATGCGGATACCGTTATGAAGGAAGTACTGAAGAATTGCAAAAAAGTTGAAAAGGACTGCGAGATATATATTTAATTGACCCCGGACGGAGGCTTGCTATGAACAGGAAACAAAAGATCATGCTTGTACGGATCATCATATCCGCCGTACTGCTTATATTATTTCATTTTCTCCCTGCAGAGGGACTTATACGATTTTTCCTGTATCTCATACCGTACCTGATAATAGGCTATGACATACTTCTGAAAGCAGGGCATGGCATAGCCAACAGACAGGTTTTTGATGAAAATTTTCTGATGGCGATTGCAACAGTAGGAGCGTTCGCCATCGCACTTATAAACGGAAGCGGCGACTATACTGAAGCTGCTGCCGTAATGCTCTTCTATCAGATCGGCGAACTCTTTCAGAGTGCTGCAGTAGGAAAAAGCAGAAAAAATATCAGTGAACTGATGGATATACGTCCGGACTATGCAAACATAGAACAGGACGGCGAGATCATAAAGACCGATCCGGATGAGGTGGAGCCGGGAACCATTATCATAGTCAATCCCGGCGAGAAGATCCCTATAGACGGCATAGTTGTCGATGGGAACAGCACGCTTAACACTTCAGCGCTCACCGGTGAAAGTGTTCCCAGATCTGCCGAACCGGGAGATGAAGTGATAAGCGGCTGCATTAACATAAGCGGCGTACTTAAGATAAAGACCACAAAAGAATTCGAAGAATCTACCGTATCAAAGATACTTGAGCTTGTGGAAGATTCCACATCCAGAAAATCCAGATCAGAGGCCTTCATCAGCAGGTTTGCCAAAATATATACACCCGCAGTATGCGGTGCAGCACTGGCTTTAGCTCTGCTCCCTCCTCTTTTCAATCTCCTGATCATCAAAACAGATCCTGCCTTTGCAGAATGGATCTACAGGGCACTCACATTCCTTGTTATCAGCTGTCCGTGCGCGCTTGTTATAAGCATTCCTTTAAGCTTCTTTGCAGGCATTGGCGGAGCAAGCCGTGAAGGTATACTGATAAAGGGCTCAAATTATCTTGAAATGCTCTCTCATACCAGGATAGCAGCCTTCGATAAAACAGGAACAATGACCAAAGGCGTATTTGAAGTAAGTGCCGTGCATCACGCCACGATCGATGAAGACAGACTGATGTACCTGGCTGCCCACGCAGAATGCGCTTCTTCACACCCTATTGCCAAAAGCATCATAAAAGCTGCTTCATGCAACATTGACAGATCCAAAGTTTCCGATATCGAAGAGATAGGCGGAAACGGCATAACCGCAGTTGTAGATGGACACAGAATTGCAATCGGAAACCGCAGGCTTATGGAAAAGATCGGTGCTGAATATAAGGACTGTCACAAAACCGGCACCATTGTCCATATAGCAATAGACGGTGAATACAGCGGGCATATCATCATCTCCGATATGATTAAGCCCACCGCAAAGGACGCTGTTGCCGACCTTCACAAAGCAGGTGTCTCAAAGACCGTAATGCTCACGGGCGATGCGGAAAGCATAGGAAAAGAAACTGCCGAAATGCTGGGGATCGATGAAGCAAGATGCGAACTCCTGCCAGCAGATAAAGTAAGTGCGATCGAAGAACTCTTGTCTGAAAAGAAAGGAAATGATATCCTTGTTTTCGTCGGTGACGGCATAAACGATGCACCGGTACTGGGCAGAGCCGATATCGGTATTGCTATGGGAGCACTCGGTTCCGATGCTGCGATAGAAGCCGCTGACATCGTTCTTATGGATGACGACCCGCAAAAGATAGCTAAAGCCATCCGTATTTCAAGAAAATGCATGCGCATCGTATATGAAAACATATGGTTTGCGATCGGCATCAAGTTTATCTGTCTTATACTGGGTGCCCTTGGCATAGCAAACATGTGGCTTGCCATATTTGCCGATGTAGGCGTAATGATAATAGCGGTTCTCAATGCAATAAGAGCGCTTCTTGTAAAGAAACTGTAAAGTGTGGGAGAAGAAAATGTCTGAAGAAAAAGCAGCAAAAATGATCGCGGCCGGATGCTGTGAGGAGATCAAGATCCACGAGGATCTTATGAAAAAAGTAACCGATACTCTTCCCAATGAAGAAGATCTGTATGATCTGGCCGAGCTGTTCAAGATATTCGGAGACTCAACAAGAATACGTATACTCTTTGTTCTGTTTGAGGCAGAGGTGTGTGTCTGCGATATGGCAGCTATACTTGGAATGACCCAGTCAGCCATTTCTCACCAGCTTAGGATACTTAAGGCCAACCGTCTTGTAAAAACAAGACGTGACGGAAAACAGATCTTCTACTCCCTTGACGATGAGCACGTCAGGTCGATCATTGAGGCCGGATGCATACATCTTAAAGAAGATGACTGATTATCATTGACAAGTCCGCCGGCTTATGATATCTTAACAGTCGTGCTTTCGGGCATATGTGCGTGTAGCTCAGCTGGATAGAGCGTCTGGCTACGGACCAGAAGGTCGTGGGTTCGAATCCTGTCACGCACACTAAAAGACGGTTCTCAAATGAGGACCGTCTTTTTGCATGTATTTATGATATTATATAAGGGTCCCAAGGTGCAAAATCCGAGTCAGGCTTGCCTGAATGTAGTATGGATCAATAATATCAGATCGACTCCGGAGCAATTCACATATGATAAAACATAAATCCACAATTCTTATAATTGCAATCTTATGTACTTTTTTCCTTGCAGCCTGCGGGGAGACAAGATGTGATTTCTGCGGCGAAGAAAAACAATGCAAGGTCTTTGAGATAAACGGAGTGATGAGAAATATCTGCAACGACTGTCTGAACAATACAGCCAGCGCTGTTTCAGGCAATGTAGCAAGAGGATATGCAAAACTGTATGAAGACGGTGTTCTTGAGTATCCTTCCGATTCACCGCTAAAACCCGTTTCAGATACTCCCGCCTCAACGGAAGCTACCGAAAAACCTTCTGCTCCGGATATCATCATCCCTTCCGTCCCAAACGGAGATACTGATATTTCCGAGGCAGCATCCGTAATAGACGGAGAAGAACCGTCTTTCGACATCGGAGAGACCCCGGACACTGTCGGATCGGAAACTTCTTCAGCTTCATCGGATGACCGCGTGGATAACATAAACCGCGGACTTCTTCCCGAAGGCTTTTCTCTTGCAGAGGACGGCTCAGGATCCGGACGCTACAACATGATGTCCGGTGATACCGATACCGGCATCGATTTCACCTTTGTGGATGACAAGCTGAAGATCGAAGAATATGATGAAAACTATGCGCAGCAGTATGTAAAAGCTGTTATACGTACCATACTCGCCTATACAAACAGCAACGATTATGACGGCTATGGTCACGATGTCTACAACAGTACTCTGGAAAACGGAAATTATAAATCCGGCGGTGTGACCTTTTTCTCATCAGTAGGAACCACCGACGAGATCGAAAAAGGGTACCCTCTCACCACTTTTACCATAGTCCCCTGACCTCTATGTAAATATTGAACAAATCAAGCCGTTGTAAGGCACTTTCCTATGGTAATTATTCAGTAAATCTGATATAATCTTCTTTACGTGTGGGGGATGCACGTCTTAATACACAAAAGCATTCCTTACAGAAACCTAAAATAAGAAAGGCGGGTAATACAATGGCTGAAAACCGGTACTACAAAGAGATCATGAGCCTTAAAGGCATGAATGATTTCAAGGATGTCATCGAACAGTGGCATCGTCTCAGTGAAAACATGCGTAAGTTCAACGCAAAGAAGGCTCCGACACTTCCCAACCTGTTATGGGCATCCGACAACGGTATGGATCTGGAAGACATCACAAACCTGCTCACCGGTTTTGTATACGAAGAACAGAATCTGCTTGATTTCTACGGTGCTGTACAGGACCTCGACTACTTTATGGAGTATGTTCCCAACGGTGAGGAATTCCATGAGATCGATAAGATCGCCGAAAAGATCAGAGGTGCTGCCGGTTTCCGTTCAGAATACAGAGGCATCATGGCTATCGATGTCAGCGAGTGGATCGGACATTTCCAGGAAGAGAATTTCATAGAGGTTCTCAAATATCTGCAGTCAATCTCTTCAGATATCCTTTACATATTCCAGATACCTAATTTCAATCCTCAGGCTGTTGAGCAGCTCACTCAGATCCTTGCTCTCTTCTTCCATATACAGCCGATCGAGATGAAGCTTCCCGAGGCAGCAGAACTTGCTGAATACACAAAGGATCTCCTGCTTCAGTATGGTCTTACGCTTGACACTGAGGCTGAGCAGATGCTCACCAACTCAGTTGCAAGACTTAAAGAAGATCAGTATTTTGCAGGCTATACACTGCTTGACCGTATGGCCTCCGACATTGCATATTCCATCTTCACTTCCACTCCTCCCTATGACGGACTGGTAACGAAGGGCATGATCACTGCTTTCGCTCCTGACGGAATATATGTAAATGAGATGATACAGAACAACGCGCGCGTATTCACGTCGCAGTTTAATTATTAAGAAAGGGAGGCTCCCACGAAAAATGGCAAGCAATCAGATAAAAAACAACAGATACAAAGCTAACAAGGGCCAGACACGTTGGGCAACAGTCGAAGAGATACAGCGTTCAGCCACCAAGGTTGACCTGCATGCTCCTGTTTACCCCACAGCCGGCATTCCTGTTATGTCAGACGGAAACACAGCATACCTTGACGGTACCGATACACATACACTTATCTTCGGTGCTACCGGTTCAAAGAAGACCCGTATCTTCTGTATGCCTACCATCAACATGATGATAAGAGCAGGTGAGTCTTTCGTAGTAACCGACCCTAAGGCTGAGCTTTATGTCCGCACAGGCGGATTTGCAAAAGAAAGAGGATACAAGCTCGTCGTACTTAACTTCCGTGATATCGGATACGGCGACATGTGGGATCCTCTTGCACTTCCTTTCGAGTATTACACTCACGGAAGAAAAGATGAAGCAAACAACCTCATCAACGACCTTGCAGCTACACTTTCAGCAAGACAGAAGGAAAACTCAACCGATCTGCTCTACCCTCTGATGGCTGAAACACTTCTTACAGCTAACATGTATCTGCTTTTCGAAGCAGCTGCTGCAGAAGGCGCAGTTAACATGCGAAGCCTTACAGCTCTCTGCTCACAGTCAGCTCTTGAATCACTCAAGACTCTCGCCGGAAAGATGAGCTCACAGAATACGATCGGTATGCTCTTCAAGGGTACACTCCTTGGTGAGAACGAAAAGACCATCGGTTCTATCATGTCAGTACTTTACGGAATGGTTTCAATCTTCAACCTGAACAAGAGACTTACCGACATGCTCTGCCACAACACATTCGATATGAGAATGTTCGGTCACGAAAAGACAGCAGTCTATATCATCGTACCTGATGAAAAGACCACCTGTCACTTCCTTGTAACAATGTTCATCAAGCAGGTTTATGAAATCCTCATCGGTGAAGCACAGAAGCAGCCTACTCTTTCACTTCCTGTCAGAGTAAACTTCGTACTGGACGAGTTCTGTAACATCCCGAAGATTCCGGATATGCCGTCCATGATATCTGCCGGCCGAAGCCGAAACATGAGATTCTATCTGATAGTTCAGTCTATCCATCAGCTTAAGGGTCGTTACGGAGAAGATGCTGATACGATCAAAGGTAACTGCGATAACTGGGTATTCCTTACATCCCGTGAGCGTGACCTCTTAACAGAAATGAGTTTCCTCTGCGGTGAGATAGATGCATGGGGCCCCGCAGGTCCTGAGAAGAGACAGCTCATCTCCATCTCCGAGCTGCAGCGTTTCAATAAGCAGAAAGGTGAGGTTCTCATCCTCCACGGACGTGAGTATCCTTTCATCACATACATGGCCGACATTGACCAGTATCCTGATTTCGCTAACTACCGCGTTGTGCCTATCCCGCCTATCGAGATACCGCACGTACCTACATTCGATGTAATCAAGTTCACAACAAAGAATGCATTCCTTCCGGACGGTGTTCCTTTCAACGAGCCGGACTGATACATCAGTTTTCAGATTCAAAAAAGCTTCAGCCATTTTCATGGTTGAAGCTTTTTTATTGTTACTATTTAAAACCCTTCGTGCTGCTTCGTCAGATCATCCTATCTCACGTATACGCTCCACAATGCTTGCCTTAGAGAGTCCTTTATAAGAAACTAACGGTACTATTATTCCAAGCAGAGCCATTATCGGCAGCATCATCAATACCGGTGTGATCGAAAAATGATCTGAATAAAACCAGAAGAGCTCGTTCGATACAGCATTTACTACAGGAACAAAGATCACTGACAGAATAAGCGCTATCGCTCCCGATCCGGCAGTATAGATCATGCCTTCAGTTATAAGCATTTCCTTAACCTGTTTTCCGGTCATACCTATAGCCTGCAGAACTGCGATCTCATTCTTTCTTGTTATGATCCCTGCCATGATAGTATTTAAGAAATTAAGTATCCCTACAAATCCTATGATCAGGCTAAGTAATCCGCCAACGAGAACAAACATGTTTTTGAATCCTTCAAAATCAGCTCTTCTTACAGCTTTGCTTTCATAAGTAATACCGGTGTTTTCTTCACAATAATCATGCATATAGTTTTCTGCTTTTTCTTCATCTTCAACAGAAGCTGTATCAAAGGCATAGAATAAAGGTACAACATTCTCTCCGAAATCAGATTTCAGTACATCAGCTCCAACGATCACATCATACACCCCCGATGACCTGCGTTCACTGATATCGATCGGAACCTCTACATATGCACAAACAGTATACTCATATTCAGTGATCCCTGTGTATATCGCACATGAATCTTCAGATTCCTGTCCAACGTTTCCGCTCTCACCTGCTTCAACACCTTCTGCCCAAGCCAGGGATATCTTTTCACCTATCTCCGGGACATTCTCATCGAGTACATATTCTCCATTTTCAAGTTTATGTGTGAGAATGGCAACATATCTGGTATCACGATCTTTGAGTAAAGAGGCATCTCCCTCACATACCTCAAGTCTGTCGATCAGAAAATCGTCCATTCCTTCTATTACGCTGCATGAATAAAACTGTCCGCTTTCTTTAGAAGGCTTTGTTGTTAATTGCGGCTGAAACATATGATACATTTCATAGTTTTCTTTACCAAGCTTCAGAAGAGGCAGTCCGGCAAGGTCATAAGCAAATCCGTCGTTCTCTATAGCCACGTTTTCCTTTATGTCCTTTGCATTTTCTGCAAGCATTGTATTCAGATCGGGTCCGGCAAACTTAAAATATGATAAATCTCCGATCACGAAATCTGTAGACATTTCTGATTCCAGCCATTTTTCCGAATCAAAACCACCCGTAAACATATTTACAGCATTCAGGACAACAAGTGAAAGTGCAAGTGACACAAATACTACCATTGTTTTCTTTTTGTTTCTGCCAACGTTTGCCAGCGCCATATCAAAAGGCTTTGCACCTCTTGTATTCTTTTTCTTTTTTCCGCCCGATATGCTTTCATTGTATTTTAATGCTTCGATCGGTGATACTTTTCCGGCTGTCTTTCCCGGCTTTATCACAGATATCATAACAGTAACGATCTCAAAAAATCCGGATGCGATAAACACTATAGGAGAAGTGGTGATCACCGCACAATTGTCTGCCATCGTTGTTATCTGCAAAACAACAGGTGTAAGCCATGAACCCAGGATATATCCAAGTATCAGACCTGCCGGAATACCTATCGCACAAAGAACAAGCGCCTGGATCTTGATGATCTTCTTAACCTGCTTCTGTGTAGTTCCTATGGTTTTGAGCAGGCCGTAAAAACGTATATCACTTACTACAGATATCTGGAAAACGTTATATATGATCAGGTATCCGGTAAAAATAACCAGCAATAAGAATACTGACATGGGAACAAGCATTTCTATTAATTCTGTCCCTTCCATGCTTCCGGAAGTATATCCGGGATTAATCCCGTACCTTATGCTTTCATCCGTACTTTCATCACCGCAAGTGTAACCACTCTCTTCTATTACTCTGATCATTTTGTCCTCTGCAAATACAGGCGAAGAGAACTTGACATCCATATTGATCCTTATCGGCTCAAGACCGCGATCCTCAGCTATAGCAATAATGGATTCTGCATATTCTTTGGATACGTTAATGAAATGTGCAGGGCTGACCGGATCAAACTCCCAGTATCCAACTAATGTAAATGTATCCTGATAGCCGCTTTGATCCTCGCCTTTTCCATTGATTTCAAAGGAAAGATCGATCTGTTCACCAAGAACCGGTTCATATCCGAGGAGTTTCAAAGCCTCCTTATCCATTACTATCTCGTTATAAGCTTCCGGCATATGTCCGTCTTCAAGTTCGATAAAGGACCATTCAGCGGTATTTGCATCCATATAGCTTATTTCTGCGGACTGATTATGGAAGACATCCTCACTATTTATTCCAAGGATAATACGTTCTCCGTATTCCTTGATATTATCATTCTTTATCAGATCTGCTTCCTGTGCTGCAGTGATATCTTTAAATGTTCCATGAGAGCTTCCGCCAAGGTTTCTGAAAACGCTCATCTCATAGGATGCATTGATCGACATTATGATCGTAAACAGTGATGTAAAAAGAATTGCAGTAAGTATGATCGCCGCTATGGTTATCACATTTCTTCTTTTGTTGGAAGCAAGGCTTCTGCCTGCGATCTTGTAAATGCTTTTTTTGTTATTAACCTTCATGATACCTTTATCTCCCTTCGGTTGCTGAAACAATATGGCCATCCTCGATCCTGATGACTCTGTCTGCAAGCTGGGCGATCTCATCATTATGGGTGATCATCACAATAGTCTGAGAATATTTCTCGGCAGATACTTTCAACAGGCTTAACACATCCTGTCCTGTTTTTGAATCAAGATTTCCCGTCGGCTCATCGGCAAGAATGATCGCCGGTCTGAACGCGAGCGCCCTTGCTATTGCAACACGCTGCTGCTGTCCTCCGGAAAGCTGATTTGGAAGATTCTCATTTCTTTTTGTTAACATTAAAGTATCCATGATCTCTTCTACAAATTTTTTATCAACCTTCTCGCCATCAAGTTCCATGGGAAGAACTATGTTTTCATATACATTAAGCATAGGAACAAGGTTAAACGCCTGAAAAACAAAACCGATCTTTCTTCTTCTGAAAATAGTCAGCTCATCATCCTTAAGATTAAAGATGGGTACTCCGTCTATGATAACCTCGCCGGAAGTCGGTCTGTCCAGACCTCCCAGCATATGAAGAAGTGTTGATTTTCCGCTTCCGGATGTGCCAACAATAGCCAGAAATTCGCCTTTGTTGACTGCCAGATCAACACCGTCAAGAGCATGAACTCTGTTCTCTCCCTTTCCATAAACTTTTTTCAGATTCTTTGCTTCTAAAATACTCATTACAAAACCTCTCTTATTTTATTTCGATCCGGGATGCTCTAAACCTGCACATTCGCGTGAATAAAAAAGTGTGTAGGTTCCTTCCCTCTACACACTGATTATCGCACCTGATTCTTACCAGATTCTTTCACAGAAAACATTAATTCTGTCACTTTTGTAAGATTTGAGTCTGTTTTTTAAGAAAAACAAGAAATTCCGATCCTTTGCCGGGCTTTGATACCACTTTAATATATCCGCCTTCTTTTGTGATGATCTCCCTGGCAAGATACAGGCCTATTCCAACACCTTCTTTATCGCGTGAAGACGAAAGCCTGCCAAATCTTGCAAATATCTTAGGGATATCCTCTTCAGCTATTCCTATCCCGGTGTCTTTTACGCTTATACACGAAAACATTTCCGTAGACTTGATAGAAATTTGTATTCCGCCTTTATCCGTGTATTTAACAGCATTTTCGGCAATATTACACAGGGCTTCAAGCGTCCACTTATAATCAAACACAGCGGTCTCATCATCATCCGTAACCGAAAATGAAAGTCCCTTACCCCCCGCTTTTTTTCTGACAGCGGATTCCGTTTCCTTTATCAGTTTCCCAATACTCCATTCCTGCGGGGTTAAAACAAGTATACCGTTTTCAAGACGGGACAGTTTTACCAGTGCATCTACAAGAAACCTCAGTTTTTCCGCTTCATTTTCTATTGCATCAAGACTTTCTTTCTGATCTGCATCCAGATCGGTCTCTCTTAACAGCTCACTATGCAAAAGCAGATTTGCTATCGGAGTTTTGGTCTGATGTGAAATATCCGCAATGAGCGTTTTGATCTTATCACGCTCCTTCAATACATTTGCAGCAGAAAAAGAAGATGCCTGAAGATAATCAGACAGTTTTGACTCTATCCTGGATGTCCTGTACTCAGAAAACTCTTCCTCGCAAAATTCTCCTTTTACAGCTCTATCCAGCATGTCTTCGACATGATCCAGTATTTTCTTTGACCTGTATCTGTAATAAACAGAATAAGCCACAGCACCCACAGTAATGCAGCACATTACGGCTATGATCCATTCATTCATCATCCTTTACCCACATGTATCCAAGTCCATATACCGTTTTAATATAGTCCTTAGCCTTAAGCTTATCACGAAGCCTCTTTATCGCCACGGAAAGCGCGTTCTCATCAACATATTCTGCCCCATCCGTCCATAATCTGTCGATCAGATCATCTCTTGAAAGCGTGATCCCACGGTTGCTCACAAGCATTTTTAAAAGACGCTGTTCTGTCTTGCTAAGCGAGACTTCCTCTCCATCGATTGAAAAGATCATACGCGCAAAATCAAAGGAGTAACCGCCGATCGTAACCACTTCTCCGACAGCCAGCGGTTCTGATTTACGCAGCTGTGTATTTACACGCGCTCTTAATACACTTAACGAAAACGGTTTCGTAACATAATCATCCGCACCCAGTTCAAGCCCTTTAACAATATCCGAATCAGTATCATTTGCAGACAGCAATATTACCGGATATGAAAGCTTTTTCTCTCTGATCTCTCTTACCAGATCAAGGCCGTTTCCATCCGGAAGATTAATATCAAGCAGGATCAGTGCAGGTTTTGTCAAAAAGATCTGCTCTCTGGCACTTTTCAGATCCTCACAGGATACAATGCTTCTGGAGTCATCCTTCAGGGCCTTACACAGACCGGCGCCAAGATCCTTATCGTCTTCTACTATAACTATTTGAATATTATTACGCATAAATATATACCTTTCTCAAATGCTAATCATTATAATACATACGGCAAATAAACTGCAAAAATAAAACCGCAAAAAAAGAAGTCATACATGACTTCTTTTTTGCGCTATGAGTAATATTCCTGCTCATCTGCATTATATCCGTAACACTATTGCATCGAAGAATTATTAACCAGCCAAATCCTCCGAATGATGTTTCGGATGCTTCGTGCTACACAAGCGATCCCGTTATGAATTAGCAGCAGCCTTCATATCTTTTACATATGCAGCAACCTTATCAACAGAAGCAGCACCGTCTGCTGCCACCATGCGTACTATCGCTGAACCTACGATAACACCATCGGATACAGCTGCCATACTGCGCGCCTGTTCTGTATCTGAGATTCCGAAACCTATGCAGCAGGGTATGTCAGAAACCTTCTTAACTTTTTCTATCATAGCTCCTACATTTGTTGTGATATGCTCACGTACACCGGTCACACCAAGAGAAGAAACACAGTACAGGAATCCTTCCGCTGACTTTGCAATCCTTTCAATACGTTCATCTGATGTAGGAGCGATCATATTGATAAGATCGACGCCGTATTTATGACATACACTCCTGACCTCTTCACTTTCTTCAAAAGGAACATCAGGGATTATGATACCGTCTATACCGGCTTCCGATGCATTCTTTATGAAACGGTCATTTCCGTATGAAAAAACAGGATTGTAATATGTCATGAAAACAAGCGGGATCTCAGACTTTGCGCGTACACGTTTAACCAGCTCAAACAGATCATCCGTTGTGGTACCGCCTTTTAAAGCCCTTTCATCAGCTTCCTGTATTACAGGACCTTCCGCTATGGGATCAGAAAACGGTATTCCAATCTCTATGATGTCCGCACCGTTCTCTGCCATCCTAAGTATCAGCTTTTCAGTTGTTGCAAGATCCGGATCTCCGCCTGTAATAAAGGGAACGAAAACCTTTCCGGCATTGAATGCATTTTTTATTCTGCTCATCTTTTTATCTCCCTTAATCAAATATCTGTACGCCGCGGTATCTGGCAATAGCAGCAACATCTTTGTCGCCTCTTCCCGAAACTGTCACAACTATTATCTTATCTTTGCCCAATTCAGGAGCAAGCTTCCTTGCATAGCTTATGGCATGTGCACTCTCTATCGCAGGAATGATACCCTCAACTCTTGATAGATACTCAAATGCGCTTACAGCCTCATCATCGGTAACAGGCACATATTCTGCCCTTCCGATCGAGTTCAAATATGCATGTTCAGGCCCTATTCCCGGATAATCAAGACCGGCCGAAATCGAATACACTTCATCTATCTGTCCATACTCATTCTGGCAGAAAAGAGATTTCATACCATGAAATACCCCAAGTTTACCATTTGCCATTGTAGCGGCATTCCTTGCAGTATTCACACCCTCGCCTGCAGCTTCACATCCGATAAGCCTTACCGAAGGATCATTTATAAAATCAAAGAATGTTCCCATTGAATTGGACCCGCCGCCTACACAGGCAAGGACTGCGTCAGGAAGACGCCCCTCTTTCTCCATAAGCTGAGCCTTTATCTCTTCACCAATGATCTTCTGGAAATCACGGACTATCATAGGGAAGGGATGCGGTCCCATAACCGAACCCAGTACATAAAGGGTATCATCCATACGGCCGGCCCATTCACGCATCGCCTCATTAACGGCATCCTTAAGTGTCATGGTTCCGGTTGAAACAGGGTGCACCTTTGCTCCAAGCAGTTCCATACGATATACATTCAGAGCCTGCCTCTCGGTATCGGTCTTACCCATGAATATCTCGCATTCCATGTCCATGAGAGCTGCAGCCGTAGCGGTAGCAACACCATGCTGCCCGGCACCGGTCTCTGCTATAACTCTCGTCTTCCCCATTTTCTTTGCAAGAAGCACCTGACCAAGCACGTTGTTTATTTTATGAGAACCGGTATGATTGAGATCCTCTCTTTTGAGATAGATCTTCGCTCCACCAAGATCTTTAGTCATTTTCTCTGCATAATACAGAAGCGAAGGTCTGCCTGCATACTCATTAAGAAGATACTTCAGTTCTTTCTTGAAATCCTCATCATTCTTATACTTTTCATAAGCCTCTTCCAGTTCATGAATGGCCGGCATAAGTGTCTCCGGCACATACTGTCCGCCGAAATCTCCATACCTTCCTTTTATCTCTTCCATAGCCGATCTCCTTTGTTAATTAAATCATGTTTATATATTCAGATTATTATACCTGCATTCAACTTCTTAGGGAGCTCAGCATTTCAGCCTTGTTCCCGCTTGTTACCATTGCTTCTCCTATGAGAACTGCATCTGCTCCGCAATCTCTGATACGTCTGATATCATCCGGAGTATGGATCCCGGATTCCGAAATAAACAGTTTATCCTGTGGAATCAGATGCCTTAATTCTTCAGTATGACTTATATCGGTCTTAAAGGTTCTCAGATCACGGTTGTTGATCCCTATGATATCTGCACCTGCCGAAAGTGCCCTGTCTATCTCCTCGACAGAATGAGTTTCAACGATAGCGGCAAGTTTAAGTTCCTTAGCCCTCTTCAGATACTGTTCCAGCTGTTTCTGCTCAAGTATGGCTGTTATGAGCAGCACAGCCGAGGCTCCCAGTATTTCAGCCTCATATAACATATACTCATCTACCGTGAAATCTTTGCGCAGAGCCGGAATGCTAACATTCTGTACGATCGCTTTCAGATAAGCATCCTTTCCCTTAAAATATTCGGGCTCTGTAAGGACCGAAAGCGCATCCGCACCGGCTGCCTCATATTCCCTTGCGATATCCACCGGCCTGAAGGCGTCATCGGATACCATAGTTCCCTTTGACGGAGAGGCTTTTTTCACTTCGCATATAAACGAAAGACCTTCCCTTGAAAGAGCTCCGGTAAATGCCGCAGCTCCGGTCGTTCCTGCCTCTTCTCTTGCTTCCAAAGCCTTCTCCGCATTAAGCAACACCTCGGAAACACTTGCGTGCTCCTTTTGCTTTTCTATACGACCAAGTGTATAGGCCGCTATTTCATCAAGAATATTTTTATCAGACATATCCTATATAAACCTCATCAGATACTCAAAAAGTTATCCAATATCTTCTTTCCCTCAGGTGTAAGAACTGATTCAGGATGAAACTGCAATCCGTATATATCATAGTCCTTATGCTTAACAGCCATTATCTCCCCGTCATCGGTAAGACCTATAACCTTCAGGCATTCAGGCAGGCCCTCTTCCGAAACCGCCAGCGAATGATATCTTGCCACCTTTATGCGCCCGGAAAGACCTGCAAATATCTTTTCATCTTTGTCGATCTTTATAACAGACTGCTTTCCATGCATCAGCTGCTTTGCATGAACCATCCTGGCACCGAAGCTCTCACATATTCCCTGGTGTCCGAGACAGATACCAAGGATTGGAATCTTACCTTTGAAATACTGAACCGCCTCTTCGGAACGTCCTGCATCCTTAGGCCAGCCGGGTCCCGGAGAGATGATAAGTCTTGAAGGCTTCAGCGCTTCCATTTCTTCACAGGTAAGTGCATCGTTCCTGATAACCTTTATATCGGGATCCGTTGATCCGATGAGCTGATACAGATTATATGAAAAACTGTCATAATTATCTATAAGAAGATTCATGCATTCCCCTCCTCCATAGCAACTACTACAGCCTTTGCTTTGTTAAGGCTCTCCTCAAATTCCTTCTCAGGAACAGAATCGGACACGATACCGGCTCCGCTCCTGACATGTACTTTGCCGTTTTTCTTATACGCAAGGCGTATCGCAATGCACATATCCATATTTCCGGTGAAATCGATGTATCCGACTGCACCTCCGTATATGCCTCTCTTATCCTTCTCAAGCTTCGCGATTATCTCGCAGGCTCTGATCTTGGGAGCGCCTGAAAGCGTGCCGGCAGGAAGAACTGCATTTATCGCATCGATCGCATCCATATCCTCACACATAACTCCGCGAACGGTTGATGAGATATGCATGATATGCGAATACTTTTCCACCTGCTTGTATTTTTCCACTTCAACAGTTCCGAAACGGCTTACTCTGCCAAGATCATTACGTCCGAGATCTACCAGCATATTATGCTCTGCAAGTTCCTTCTCATCCGAAAGGAGCGCTGCTTCAAAAGCCGCATCCTCTGCCTCATTGACTCCGCGTTTGCTTGAACCTGCAAGAGGGAAGGTATGAAGCACGCCATTTTCAAGCTTTACAAGTGTTTCAGGTGAAGCACCTGCCACCTCAAGTGTATCGCTTGCAAAATAAAACATATAAGGAGACGGATTAAGCGAGCGCAGCTGTCTGTAAACATTCATAAGCGAACCTTCATATTCGCCCGTAAGGCAGTTTGAAAGCACTACCTGGAATATATCTCCATCAAAAATATACTCCTTCGCTTTATCCACCATCCCGCAGAACTGTTCTCTTGAAAAACGCGGCTTAAGTTCAGACTTAAGGCGTCCCTTAAACTCTTCGTCACTGTATCTGCCGAAAGCCGCATCCCTCATTTCCTTTATACGATCTGCTGCCTTCTCATACTCTTCATCAATGTCATCCAATTTGAGATTTACGATAAAGTAGATCTTCTGTCTGAAATGATCAAAAGCTATCAATCTGTCAAAGAGCATCAGATCCACGTCTGCAAAGCCTTCACTATCCTCGGTTTCGATACGCAGACGCTCTTCATTGTACCTGATATAGTCGTATGAAAAATAACCCATAAGACCGCCTGTAAATGAAGGCATACCCTCGATCACCGGACTCCTGTATTTTTCAAGAAGCTCTCTTATATCTGAAGCAGGATGTTCCGTATGACGCTCGCAGATAAAACTGTTGTCTGCAACATTTCTTATCCGAAGATTTCCTTCAGTACATGTCAGCTCAAGCTTAGGATCATATCCTATGAAAGTATATCTTCCCCATTTGCCATGCTCTGCGCTCTCAAGTATAAAGCATCTCTTGCCTGCACTGCGAAGCGCCCTGAGAACTTCTATCGGAGTACGTTCATCTGCAAGTATGGAATCCGCTACCGGAACATAGCTGTAATCTGTCACATATTTACTGCATTCTTCAAGTGTGGGAAATATCATTTGAGCCTCCTTATTCAGCCTGGTTTGAAGCCTTTACAAGAGCGTCAAGTCTTTCAAGTGCCTTGCCGTTATCTATAAGCTCTGCTGCCTTCTTTACGCCTTCAGCCATGCTGTCAGCCTTTCCGCCTACGTAGATAGCTGCACCTGCATTTAAAAGAACCGTTTCACGCTTAGGGCCTGTGATCTTTCCGCTTAAGATATCTCTTGTTATCTGTGCATTTTCTGCAGGTGTCCCTCCTGCAAGCTCTGATTTGTCGCATCTCTTAAATCCGAAATCCTCAGGACAGATCTCGTAAGTTTTATACCATCCGTCCTTAAGCTCGCAAACCTTGGTCTCAGAGCTCATGCTTATCTCATCAAGCTTATCCTCTCCGTAAACTATCATTCCTCTTTCAACACCAAGTCCGGACACAACGCTTGCAAGAGGCTCTGCAAGATATCCGTCATATACGCCAAGCAGCATGTATTTGGGCTTTCCGGGGTTTGTCAGCGGGCCAAGTATATTGAACACCGTGCGCACACCAAGCTCTTTTCTGATGGCTCCCACATACTTCATTGATGTGTGATACTTCTGGGCAAAGAAGAAACACATTCCGGCATCCTTAAGCAGTCTTTTGCACATCTCAGGATCCTCATCGATATTTACTCCGAGAGCCTCAAGGCAGTCTGCTGTACCGCACTTTGAGGAAGCTGCACGGTTTCCGTGCTTTGCAACCTTAACACCGGCCGCACTGATAACAAATGCTGATGTGGTTGAAATATTGAAACTTCCGGCATGATCTCCGCCTGTACCGACTATCTCAAGTACATCCATCCCGTGATCAACCTGTACTGCATGTTCTCTCATTGCTGTAGCACAGCCGAGTATCTCATCAACAGTCTCTGCTCTGGCACTCTTTGTGGAAAGTGCAGCCAGAAACGCCGCATTCTGTGTCTGTGTTGTCTCGCCGTTCATTATCTCATTCATTACGGCGTATGCTTCTTCATAGCTTAAATCCTGCTTGTTTACGATCTTTACAATAGCTTCTTTGATCATTTTTCTTCTCCTTTTTTTTGTGATGTGTTTGGTTTATAGTGTCTTAAAAGAGATTTACTTTTGCCATCGAAAAACCTGTATCTGAAACATTTTCTTATTCTCCTTACGGCGGCTCTGCAATAAATCGAGTAGGGAAGATGTAATCGCACCCTACTCGCCCGCGAGCCGCCGGTCAGCTTTAGCTGACATTTTTCCTTACGGCGGCTCTGCGATAAATAAAAAACCTGTCCTGACATCTCTGTCAGGACAGGTTAGAAATCATCTTTACCTGCGGTACCACCTGAATTGATCTTGATCAGATCCGCTCTGTTCACGCACCATCATGCGCTTCCCCTAAATAACGGCGGGTTCTCCGTCGACAGCTATTCTGATACCTATATCGATAGTCTCATTTTGCCATCGCCCTCCCGGAGCCATTCCACAAGACCTTTGCTGCCGCATCTCACCGCCGCGGCTCTCTGTTAACTCAGGTGTACCTCATGTACTATTTCCGGTCATCGGTTTATCTCTGTTAAATTGATTGGATTATATTCTATCTTTATCGCTTTTGCAAGCCCTAATCTAAAATCAGTCTTTTTCGCCCCAGATCTTTCTGTTGAGCTCTGCATCCTTTGCGCCGATCATATCAAGGACTTCCTTAGCTTTCTTCTGCTCTTCAATAGCTCGTGACTCATCCTTAACAAGCAGTTCCAACGAACCTGAAATGGTATCGATGTTGTTCTTAAACTCCTCGACCATATCAGCGGTACGCTGTCTCGCAACTCTTATGACTTCTTCCTTGTAGGCTACGAACTGCTCAACCGTCTGAGCATTGAATGCACGTTCAAGATCGCGCTTATATGCCTTTTTATCCATCGTATTGAATATCAGTATAGCTTTCTGCTCATTGATATAATCGTTCATCTTAAGAGCAGTAAGCTCTGAAGGCGGGATCTCGGTCTCGGAGATATCTGCGATCCTTCGGATAAGACCTTCATCAATACCCTTGTATTCCTTGATCCTCTTTACGATTATATTCTTGAGCTCCTGCACCTGAGAAGAAAGGATGTTTCCGCGGATACGCTTATAAACATCATCTATCTCCTGAAGGTATCTGTTGAGCTCGCTGATGATTATCTCATTCTTTTTTTCAAAGATCTCAGGTTTGAGAGCGATCCACTGCATCTTATCTGCCTGACGGCTGGCAGCTTCCTGTCTCTTCTCTATCTCATGAACAAGTTCCTTTATCTCGGCAACCTGTGTCTCAAGCGAATCATCCGTGATGCGTGCTACATATTCATCATGCGCAGCTTCGATATCTTTGACCATGCTTGTCTTCATGATCTCGATATTCTTTTCAATATGTTCCTTTGAAAGCCTTGCCTGATTCTCTATTGCTTCATAGTCAACACGTACGAAATTGATCAGGTTCTCAATACTGTCATAAAGTCCCTTTGCCTTAACAGCCAGGGCATACTTTCTGGCATACTTCATGATCTCCTGCTCTATGGCATACATACCGGAATTTACATATATCCTGCGGATTACACCGTCAAGCGCATTACCGCATTCTCTGGCAGCTCTCTCGGAATCTGCGATAAGTTCCTTGGTCTCAAAATCAGCATTTGCAAGCTTGTCATAACGGTAGAAGATACCGCTTTCAGCCTGTATGTTTGAAGGATTCTCCGTGAAAGGATCGACCGTAGGCTCGTTGTTTATCTCATTCTTATGGTTTGCAAGCCATGTACGCTCATCATCAAGATCGATATTTGCCTGTATGGCCTTGCTGATATATGCAGCTTTTGATGAAACGAAGAAGAGACGTGCCTGTGAAAGGTCTATCTCCATATCTTCCTCATCACAGATCTTATCTTCTTCCTTCAGGGAAACCATGACCTTCTTGTTTCTTAAAAGCTTAAGATCCTTGCTGGTCTTTGTGTCTGCCTGATTGATAACATGAAATGAACGGTCAAGGTCGATCGAAACGCCCTGATCATTCTTGGAGCCGTCACGGAAACCGTTGATAAGCTTGTAAAGCACAGAATTTCCGGTGCCTTCCATCTTCGTAGGCTCATACATAACGATAAGTATTGAATTTGTCTGCTGCTGAAGAGCTTCCTTCAGGATAAGCAGATGTTCTGCGGAATTGGAATCGGTACCAGGGGTATCAAAGAATGTGAAATTGATATCTCTGCAGAGAGGAATGGGATAACAAACCTCGATAATACCATTGATATAACTTGATCCGTCAGGCTGCTCATGATTGGGCACGTCATTGAGGCGCTTAAGTATCCTGCATAACTGCTCGTGCTGCTTAAGTCCGAGTTCAGCCACACTTGAGGTTTCCAGATCAAGCATCTTTCTGATGACACCATCCTCATGAGGATTCTGTGTCTTTACCACTTCAAACTGGCCTATTGCCTCGTTCCAGACAATCTGCACATTATCCGCTCTGTCCTCTTTTGAAGAATGGAGCGTGAAATTAACCTTGGGGGTATTACTATTCTTGATCTTGAACATCTTGGCAGTTTCTGAATTGATGCTTTCAGGGAGTATACGTCTGCCGATGATCGCGTTGATAAATGTGGATTTTCCTGCTGAATATGTTCCTACCAGGCAGAGATTAACCTCATCCTGATCAAGTACTGCCTTACGCTCATCGAAGAGCTTCTTACGCAGACGGAACATCTGCTTTGTTTCCTGATTCTTCAATTCTGTATCAAATGATGCAAGGGCCTCGTCACAGAATTTGCTTATAGCTTCATAAATTTCAGAAACATTAGGCAACTCGATATATTCGGATATCTTGAATATTTCTTTGCCTTTTTCCTCATTATAATCAAGAACTTTCTTGCGAAAATCCTCGTAATCTATCTTTGTTCCTTTAAATGTAAGGTTAACGTTGTCTTTTGAGAACTGTTCCCAGATATCATCAAAGAATGCCGATCCCTGATTCTGAAGGAGAAATTCACCTGATCCGGGAGAATACTTTACAAGGAAAGGACAATCCTCATAAGGGATCTCCACAAAATCGCCTTTAAACCGTCCAAAGAACCTGATCTCCTTCTTGACGGGGTGGTACATGATCATTAACTCTTTCATTATTTTTGGCCCCCTGTGGCATATATTGTGCCTGACTAAACAAAATATCCACGATTAAGTATATCTAAAAGCCCTGAAAAAAACAAGGGAACTCCACGAAAAAAGCCTCTTCGGGGAGAACAATTTGTATCCGAAAAGGCTTTCCCTTGAAATTTGTACCTAATCTGCCAGTTCTGCGGCAGTTTTCAGAGCAATTTCCATCATCTGTCTGAAGGAAGTCTGGCGCTCTTCAGCACTCAGCGCCTCTCCCGTAAGTATATGATCCGAAACTGTGAACATACCCAAAGCTTTTTTATGGGCTTTGGCAGCATTCATATAAAGAGCCGCCGTCTCCATCTCTATACAGAGAACCCCCATCTTTATCCACCTGTCATTGGCATCATCCTGTGCATCATAGAAGGTATCCGATGAAAGCACATTGCCGACATGATAGGATGCTCCAAGCATCTCAGCGTTGTCCACTGCCTTCTTTAGAAGACCAAAATCCGCTATGGGAGCGAATACCCCCGGAAGTTCAAACTGTCTGGCGTAATTCGAATTAGTGGAAGCACCAAGAGCAAACACGATGTCTCTTACTTTTACATCTTCATTTATGGAGCCGGTGGATCCTATGCGGATTATATTCTCTACTCCAAAGAAATTGTAGAGTTCATAACTGTATATGCCGATGGATGGCATTCCCATTCCACTTGCCATGACCGTAACAGGCTTTCCCTCATATTTACCGGTATAACCCTGTACACCTCTGACATTATTTACTAGCCTTGCATCATCCAGAAAGTTCTCTGCAATAAACTTTGATCTCAGTGGATCTCCGGGCATAAGAACTGTTTTTGCAAAATCCTCAGGTGAGGCATTGATATGCGGTGTAGGATAAGCTGCCATTCTGTTCCTCCGTTTTCTGATCTGTCATTTGAGTTTTTTAATAAGTGAGACTATATCGCCTTTGCTGTTAAGTCTTACCTCTATATAATACTTCTCAGTCTCAATATTCACAACCCATGAGACCTCAACGGTAGTGATCTGTGTTTCGTTTTTATCATTTCCGACGCCGGTTTCTTTACCTTCCGATGATGACTTCCCTGAATTTTTATCATCCGAAGCCTTATTCTCAGAGACTGCCTTATTGTCGGAAACAGCCTTATTGTCACTGACAGCCTTGTTGTCCGATACTGCCTTATTGTCACTGACAGCCTTGTTGTCTGACACTGCCTTGTTATCACTTACAGCCTTATTGTCAGATGCTGTCTTTTCATCATTCTTATCACTCTTATCTGTCTTCTCAACAGTCTTTGTTTCGATCTTAGCCTCATAATTACTTTTTGATGAAACAACCACATCAGCAGATACTCCCGCTTCATAAAGAGCGATCTTATATGCTGCACTCTGGCCTTTCTCATCATTTTTGACAAGTGCTTCGGCAAGAAGTTCTCTGTCACTTAATGCAGGCTTTTCTTCTTTTTTCTCTTCCTTCTCCTCTTTCTTTTTCACTTCAGGAGTAGGTGTCGGTGTAGGCGTAACACTGCGTTCTGATTTCTCAACCGCCTTATCATTTTCAGCAATCAGATTTTCATCTGCAGCCGGCTTATCTTCTGAAACTGTTGTCTGTGAAGGAACCGCCTCTGTAGCTGCAGCCATTGATACTGTAGTATTCTTATCAGCTGACGGAGCCTCCGTCGGGATCTTAATAGGCTCTTCTGCGCATAAAGCACCGTTACGATAAAGCGCTCCGATTATGGCATTCTCTGCCACATCATCATCAACGCCTTTAAGATTCATCTTATTAACGGCGTCCTTAGCTTCATAATTAAGGGTATTCACATCCACAACCCTGCCTGATGAATTAAGACAAAGTGAAACATCAGGACTTATCTCAATGATGCTGGCCGTAGCCACATCCGGTTCTTCAACCTGATCCTTATCTTCTTTTCTGTCGGTAAGGAGCACAAGATTGACTGAAAGCAGAAGCACTGCAGCAGCAGAGAGACCTGTGCAGACTAACGGAAGCACCGGCCTTGTTTTTCTTACCGATCCCATGGGCATAGGAACAATTGCATCATTTTCCGATGCATTTTCAAGACGTCCCTTCACTTTATCCAGGACATCCGGCGTGGCATGTTCCCAGGCCGTTCTTAATTTTTTCTCTGTATCACTGCTGTTCAAGTTTATCCTCCAGAGCTTTCTGCAGCTTCTTTATTGAGCGGTTATACTTAGAAAGCACTGTCGCTAACGGCATGTTATAGATTTCCGCTATCTCTCTGTGCTTAAGCCCCGATACAGCATGCAGCATTACGATCTGAGCTTCCTCATCATTCAGCACTTTCATTGCGCTTTTTATGACGATACGATCCTCAGTACCGAAGTTTTCTGCAGCTTCATCAGAAACCGCGTTCCATTCATAGTCCGGAAGGCTACCCTCATGCTTCCCTGACCGCAGCTTCATAAGAGCGAGGTTTCTTGTGATAGTCACGATCCACGCCATAGGTTTACCTTCGCTTTTGTATGCCTTTGCATTAAGACACACCTTCACATATGTGTCCTGCATGACATCTTCAGCGTCCTCAGCGCTTTTAAGCATGGAAAACGCAAATGCATATATGCCGCTCTGTGTTAGTTCATATATCACATCCAAAGCCGGCATGCTGCCTTTTGCGAGTTCACCAAGAGCATTGTCCAGTTTTCTGTTTCTCTCTTTTGCGTCATCGGTGGGAGCATCCATTCCCCCTGTCTGAGCAGACATCAAGACGAAAAACATGTGCCGGTCTCCTTCCGGTTATCAAAAGAATGCACAAAGTCCGGAATTTATTTCAAATTCCCAGAAAAAAATTTCAGACTCCGAGTTTGATCATTTCAACTGCTTTATCTATTCCAACCCTGGAGGTATTGATGACAAGGTCATAATACCTGCCGTCTCCCCACTCATGATTCGAATAATAATCATAGTAGGCAGCCCTGTCTTTATCGCTGCGAAGGCACATCCCTTCCGCCTCTTTTTCGGAAATACCGTGCCTTTCAGCGGTATTTTTTATCCTGAAATCCATATCTGCATGTACAAATACGGTAAAAAGCCCCGGCATTTCGGAAAGCACATAGTCAGCACATCTTCCGATAAAGATGCCCGAGCCGTCTTCTGCGAGTTTTCTCATTGTGTTGAACTGTGCCAGATAGAGCTCCAGAGCCAGCGGTTTCTGGAACACTGTGCCATAACTGTTAACACCCATAGCCAAGGCAAACAAAAAGCTGTTTGTCGGCTTCTCATCATTCTTTTCCAGAACTTCTTGCGCAAAGCCGCTCTTACGGGCAGCCTCGTTGATAATCTCCTTGTCATAAAAGGGGATATCCAGATCCTTTGCAAGCCTGCGGCCTATTTCCCTTCCGCCGCTTCCCAGTTCACGTCCGATAGTAATAAGAATTTTGTCAGCCATATCCGTATCCTCCTTTGATTAAAAAATCCTCCGCAGACCCGTGCGGAGGATTATTAAACTATTGATACTGCTCTTCGGGCGTCAGCCTACAACTTTTTTAACTGCTTCTATTACGCGGTCAGCCTGAAAAGGCTTAACTATGAAATCTCTGGCACCGGACTGAATAGCTTCGATAACCATCGCCTGCTGGCCCATTGCGGAACACATGATCACTTTAGCGCCTGCATCCCCAGCCTTGATCTCCTTAAGAGCCTGGATTCCGTCTTTCTCGGGCATCGTAATATCCATAAGTACAAGATCAGGCTTAAGTTCTGAATATTTACTGACTGCAACGCTGCCGTTTTCCGCCTCGCCAGCTACCTCGTAACCATTCTTAGTCAGGATATCCTTGATCATCATCCGCATAAATGCGGCGTCATCAACAACAAGTATCTTCGCCATTTGCTGTACTCCTTACAGAAATAATTCTTTCACTAATACCCGCAAAACTATATTAATGATATAACAAAAATGCTTATTTGTCTATGTTATTTTGCTTTCGGGATAATGATAACACAGCACTTTGCAAAACACAAGATTGAGCGCTTTCCGCACATTTGCTATGATACTATACCATAATAAAGGAGGTATATTAACCAGTGAACATTCAGATCGATAATATAACCGCATTGCTTCCCGGAGCAGATAAAAAGCAGCCTTTCGAAGCAGTAAAAACAAACATTTACATTTCCGGTGACCGAATTGCCGGCATAGGAAAATGCCCCGAAGGTTTCAAGGCAGAAAAGAACATAGACGGCACAGACAGACTCGTGATCCCCGGACTCATAAACGCACACACACACTCATATATGGCATTTATGCGCAACGTAGCTGATGACCTCTCTTTTGAAGACTGGCTCTTTGGACGCGTAAGCAAGATCGAGGACCTTATGAGCGATGAAGATGCCTATTGGGGAGCCAATCTTGCAATACTCGAGATGATGAAGAGTGGTACCACCTGCTTCAATGACATGCAAATGAACATAATGCAGACAACCCGCGCCGTTAAGGAATCGGGAATGAGAGCCGTAATATGCAGAGGTCTTGTGGGATCCGGAAATGATGAGGCCGGACGCAGCAGGCTCGAGCAAACATATTCAGAAAGAGATGCTTTCAAAGACTGTGACAGACTCACCTTCCGGCTCGGGCCTCATGCTCCCTACACCTGTGATGAAGCATATCTTAAGATCATTGCAAAAGAAGCAGCCGAGCAGAACATGGGCATACATATGCATCTGTCCGAAAGTGTGACCGAGATCGAAAATTGCCGCAAAGACTACGGTTGCAGCCCCATTGAACTTGCAGAACGCACCGGCCTTTTCGAACACCCTTTTATTGCAGCTCACTGCGTTCAGATCGACGACAATGATATGAACATTCTGAAAAAACATAATGTAAGCGTTGTAACAAATCCTGCCAGTAACATGAAGCTCGGAAACGGTTTTGCTCCCGTTCCCGAAATGCTTGAAAAAGGCATCAACGTATGCATAGGAACCGATGGAGCAGCCAGCAACAACTCTCTGAACCTGATCCACGAAATGAGCCTGGTAGCTCTCATCCATAAGGGTACACACAGGTCACCTCTTTCCGTGAGTGCAGCAGATGCATTTGCAATGGCTACCATCAACGGAGCAAAGGCGCTCTCCCTCGATAACGAGATAGGCTCCATCGAAATCGGCAAAAAAGCTGACCTTGCCATTCTTAACCTTAAGACCCCATCAATGTGGCCTGTAAACAATCCGCTTGCTTCCCTTTCCTATTCCGCAAACGGATCTGAGGTTGAAACCGTAATAATAAACGGTGAGATAACCATGGAGAACAGGCATGTGCTCACCATGGATGAAGAACGCATCTATGCCGAAACCGAAAAGACAAGACAGCGTATCTGTGGTTGAACTGATTTTTCAAGACGCGCTGTAACAATACATAGACTGCAGTGCGGCGGTGCATATGTGTTCGTTCCGGACCCCTGAGCTGCGGAGATACAGTCCATGAGCAGATACTTAGCGAACAGCGCCTTAAGAAAAAAGAAAAGCCTGAAAAGGCTTTTCTTTTTTCTGCGGTGTGAGCGCTCGCTTGCGAAGGGTTTAGGAAGGAATACATATCACCGCTAAAGCTCTGCAACACAACTTAAATTACAGCGCGTCTAATTTAAAGATTTGATGAGTTAAGATATTTCTCCTGCTCAGGTGTGAGCACATCAATTTCCTTACCGAGGAACCTAAGTTTCTTAACAGCAACTTCCTTATCCACTTCTTCAGGCACATCGATAAGCTTTGTCTTAAGCTCAGCGCCATGCTCAACCAGATATTTTGCAGAGAGTGCCTGGATCGCAAAACTCATATCCATGATCTCGGCCGGATGTCCGTCACCGCATGCAAGGTTTACAAGTCGACCCTCACCAAGTACTGCTATGGTCTTACCATTTGAAAGCTTATAACCGATTATGTTGTTCCTGAGTTCATGTGACTCAACAGCCATCTCACGCAGGCCTGCCATATCTATTTCGCAGTCAAAGTGTCCTGCATTGCAGAGGATAGCTCCGTCCTTCATCTCCATGAAGTCTTCGCCCTCTATAACCTTATCACAGCCTGTAACGGTAACAAAGAAATCACCCAAAGCTGCTGCTTTCTTCATAGGCATTACTTCAAAACCATCCATCACTGCTTCTATAGCCTTAACCGGATCGATCTCCGTAACAATGACCTTTGCTCCGAGCCCTTTTGCTCTCATTGCCACGCCCTTGCCGCACCATCCGTAACCTGCTACCACTACAGTTTTGCCTGCAACGATAAGATTTGTGGTACGGTTGATTCCATCCCATACAGACTGACCGGTGCCATATCTGTTATCAAAGAAATGCTTGCACTGTGCATTGTTTACCTTGACCATCGGGAATAAGAGCTTGCCTTCCCTGTTCATTGCTTCGAGTCTGATGATACCTGTAGTAGTCTCCTCACAGCCTCCGATCACCCCGGGTATGAGCTCCTTGAATTCGGTATGCATCATGTGAACAAGATCACCGCCATCGTCTATTATGATCGAAGGACCTACCTTAAGCACTTCCCTGATATGTGCATCATACTCTTCAGCTGTGCTTCCGTGCCATGCATGTACCTCCAGACCATCAGCAACAAGGGCAGCAGCTACGTCATCCTGTGTAGAAAGAGGATTGGAGCCGGTAACATACATTTCTGCCCCACCGGCTTTCAGGACCTTACAAAGGTATGCAGTCTTCGCTTCAAGATGCACTGAAAGTGCAACTTTCTTTCCGGCAAAAGGCTTTGATACAGAAAACTCTTCTTCAAGAGTCCTAAGAAGATCACAGTGGTTCTTTACCCATTCGATCTTCATCTTTCCCGAAGGGGCCAGGTTGATATCTCTTATCTCACTTCCCATTTTTTCCTCCTGAATAACTTTACATTTATAAATACCTTTCGGCGTTCCCGCCAATCGAGTAGGGAAGATGTAATCGCACCCTACTCGCCCGCGAGCCGCCGGTCAACTTTAGCTGACATTTTTCCTTACGGCGGCTCTGCGATATAAAAAAGCGGTCCCTCTTTCAAAGGACCGCCATATCTTTATATTATCAAATCTCAGGTTCGATCAGTCCGTAAGTATTGCCTTTTCTCTTATAAACCACATTGACCTGATCTGTCTCTGCATTGCAGAATACGTAGAAACTATGGCCAAGAAGCTCCATCTGTACGCATGCATCTTCAGGATACATAGGCTTGATATCAAACTTCTTGCTGCGGATGATCTTGATCTCCTCGTCATCCATGAAATCCTTCTCAAGGTATTCCTTCTTGAAGTATCCGCCTTCCTGCTGCTTATCAGTGATCTTGGTCTTATACTTCTTAAGCTGCCTCTCGATTATCTCTTCCACAAGATCTATAGAAACATACATATCGTTGCTGACCTGTTCAGAACGAATGATGCTGCCTTTTACCGGAATGGTAACTTCTATCTTCTGTCTGTCCTTCTCTACGGAAAGAGTTACATGAACCTCGGTATCTTCCGTAAAATACTTTTCAAGCTTTCCTATCTTTTCTTCTACAGCGTTTTTTAAGCCCTCCGTAACCTCGATGTTTTTGCCTAGAATAACAAATTTCATTTGCGATCCCTCCTTGTCTTATGAATGCGGTTTGCACTATTTAGGCTCACACTCCGCGGCGGATCAACTCGTTTCCGCGGGCACTTTTATGATAAGAAATTATAGCATAAGCGCCCTGTCATTACAACCTCGCGGGGTTTAACGAAAAACCGCATCCTCTTTAAGGATGCGGCTTCATTGTCTGTATATCAGAATATCCTTCGTATTCCCAGGAGACCTCTGTACCTCGCATCTCCTATAACGATACCTGTCTTTGTAGTACTTGCATGGACTATCCTGCCGCCTCCTATATAGATCGCTACATGACCGGAGTAGCAGAGTATATCACCGGGCTGAGCATTCTCAAGTCCATTGACAGCATATCCTACACTTCTGTCAGCGGTTGAAGAATGAGGAAGCTTGACACCGAAATTCTGGTAAACACTCATAACGAATCCCGAGCAGTCAGTTCCGTTTGTAAGGCTCGATCCGCCATATACATAAGGATTGCCGACAAACTGGCAGGCAAAGTTTGCAACATCGGTACCTGCACCGCTTCCTGATATTTCCGGCACAACATATGTAGCAGCGCTCTTTCCGCTTGTACCTGCGGCAGCAGTAGTTTTCTTCTTTGCTTCGGCCGCTTTCTTTCTTGCCGCTTCAGCTGCTTCTCTCGCAGCCTTTCTCTCTGCTTCTTCTTTAGCAAGACGCGCTTCTTCTTCAGCCTTGCTTTCAGCATGTACGAAATCGGTCCTCAGATCCACATAATCAGTGGATACATAACCGTCGCCTTCTTCTATGGATACTTTTACGAAATCTTCGGTCTCTTCAAGTACCAGAAGATCCTCACCTCTGGGAATAAGACCGAGCACTTCAGATCCGGTATCAGGCTCTGTTCTTACTTTAAGAGTAGTAGTATTTACTGTAGCCATTCTTGTGCCGACCTTTTTGGCAAGCTCGATAGCATCCTCACCGGTCACACAATATTCAGCCTTAACATAGCCTGTTACATTTCCCGAACGTATCTTATACCATTCGTCGCATTCCTCAAGGAACTCGCCTGCAGAATGATCGTAAAGCTTACCGACAACCTCACCGTCGGTGCTTGGAACAGCTCTTACATTAACATAATCGTTTACATCAGCAATGACCAGATCGCTGAAATGCTCAGGATCTCTGGCAAGTGCCTCATTTTCGGAAACAAGCTGAGCTTCCTTTATCTCATTTGCCGAATCCTGCGCAGCATTTATGATGCTTACAGCCTTGAATGCAGCAGACTTTGCACCCGACTCATCGATCATGAGCGCTGCCGCTGCGCCAACATGCTCAAGTTCCGCAATATCCTTATACTCCGGACTTTCTTCAAGTGCTGCCGCTGCACCGTATGCAGGGATTATATCCCGTATATTCTCTGTTCCCTGTGCTGCAGGGCCTGCAGGCTTCTGAAGCTCAAGTGTTACAGCCGCCGGTGTCTCGGCAGGTGCTGCCGAAACATGCATATCTTTTATCTGGGAAGCTCCCGTTGAAATAACGGAAGCTATAGAGATCCATACCGCACCGCTAATTAAAGCAGTCCTTAACTTACCTGTAGTTTTGCCCATAAAAGGTAAAATATCCTCTCAGTTAATTGTTACAACTTTGTTAAGATATGTTACGAATAATACCATTCGAGTTATGTTTTGTCAACTGACCATTACATTTATTGCCTATAATACTATCATTTATTGCGGTCAGCCTTACATAATATCTTCTCAGCCGTAATAAGATCGTCAGGTGTTGTCACCTTTATATTCTCATAATCCCCCATGGTAAGTTTCACTTTTACATCCGAAAACATCTCTGCTACCGAAGCATCATCCGTAACCATGATCTCCTGACCGTTACGTATCGCCCTGTACATTTTCTCATATGCATCCGTGATGATCCTCATATCAAAAACCTGCGGAGTCTGGGCTATCCATACCCTGTCCCTTACGGGTGTATCTTTAATAAATCCGTTTTCATCAGCGATCTTTACAGTATCCTTTGAAGGCACCGCAGTACAGCAGGCCCCATATTCCACAGCATCAGCGATCGTTCTTTCAATAACGTCTCTGCTTATCATGGCTCTGGCCGCATCATGGATCAATACATAACCATCCATGCTCCTGTTTCTCTGTTCAAATATATCCAGTGCGCTCCTTATCCCATTCCATGAGGAATCAAATCGTTCCTTCCCTCCTGTGGCTACCCTGCTCACCTTTTTAAAACCGTATCTGCAGACAATGTTCTCATAGACCTTTTCTTCATCGCCTTCATTCACGACCAAAATGATATCCGTAACGGAGCTTTCTTCAAAAGCCTTTACGGAATAATAAAGAAGAGGGTGTCCTCCTATCTCCATATACTGCTTTGGCACATCCGAATGCATACGCCTGCCGGAACCTCCGGCAAGTATTACCGCAGCTGCGGGTTTGTTCATAAGATCCCTCCGAAAAAAAGTGTTATACTTAATTTATGTAACATCTAACAGTTTAGCACAGGGGGATTACATTATGGAGAAAAAATATATCTGTGCACTTGATGCCGGAACCACAAGCAACAGATGCATAATCTTTGACCATGAGAGCAACATCGTTTCCATGGTCCAGCGTGAATTCACACAGATCTACCCAAAGCCCGGCTGGGTTGAACATAACCCATCCGAGATCTGGTCCACAATGCTCGGTGCTGCCGTCGAAGCTTTGCAGAAGGCAGATATCGATCCCTCGGAGATTGCCGCGATCGGCATCACAAATCAGCGTGAAACCACCATAGTCTGGGACAAAAATACCGGAGAGCCCGTATATAACGCGATAGTATGGCAATGCAGGCGTACTGCGGAATACTGCGACAGTCTCAAAGAAAAAGGACTCGCGGATAAATTCCGCGAAAAGACAGGCCTGGTCATCGATGCATATTTTTCAGGCACAAAACTCAAATGGATACTTGACAATGTTCCCGGGGCCAGAAAGAAAGCCGAAAACGGTGATCTGCTTTTTGGCACAGTCGAATGCTTCCTTATCTGGAAACTCACAAAAGGAAGAGTACACGCTTCAGATTATTCCAATGCCGCCAGAACGCAGCTGTTCAACATAAACACTCTTGAATGGGATGAAGATATCCTGAATGAATTTGACATCCCGACATCGATGCTTCCAGAAGTCCGTCCTTCCAGCGGTGTTTTCGGAATGTGCGACACACAGTGGTTCGGCTGTGAGATACCTATAGCCGGTGCTGCCGGAGACCAGCAGTCCGCACTCTTCGGGCAGAACTGCTTTGAAGAAGGCTCTGCCAAAAACACGTATGGCACAGGATGTTTCCTGCTTATGAATACCGGAGAAAAACCTGTATTCTCCAAAAACGGTCTGGTCACCACCATTGCCTGGGGGATTGACGGCTGTGTAAACTATGCGCTTGAAGGTTCCGTATTTATTGCAGGTGCATCCATACAGTGGCTCAGAGACGAACTTAAAATGATAGATTCCGCAGAAGACACAGAATATCTTGCCTGCAAAGTAAAGGACACAGGCGGCTGCTACGTCGTTCCCGCTTTCACGGGACTTGGCGCCCCCTATTGGAACCAGTATGCCAGAGGCATCATAACCGGTCTGACACGCGGAGTGAACAAATATCACATCATACGTGCTGTTCTTGAATCCATAACATTCGAGACGATGGATGTGCTAAAAGCCATGGAAGCCGACAGCGGGATCGCACTTAAGAACCTGAAGGTTGACGGAGGTGCAAGCGCCAACAACTTCCTTATGCAGACTCAGGCCGATATCGCAGGCATAGACGTGATAAGACCCGCCTGTGTTGAGACCACCGCCATGGGCGCAGCTTTTCTCGCAGGGCTTGCTGTAGGATTCTGGGATTCAAAGGAAGATCTTAAGAAGAATATACATGAAGGAAGAACTTTCACCCCTTCCATTGCAATGAAGGAAAGGGAAGAAAAGATAAAAGGCTGGAAGCGTGCGGTACGCACCGCATCCGCCTGGGCAGAGGCATAATACATACGTATCTGATACTTACCTTTCCCCAAGTTTGAGATTCGGAACGGCGTTTAAGGACATATCACTCCTAACGCCGTTTTTAAATTCGTAATAAGCCGCTGCACCTATCATTGCTGCATTGTCTGTGCAATAGATCGGTTCGGGACGATAAAACTTTATTCCTCGTTTCTCGCATCCCACTTCAAAAGCCTTTCTTAAATGTCTGTTTGAAGCAACACCTCCGGCAATGGCAAAGATCTTTTCTCCGCCTTCCTCAAGTGCCGCATAAGCATGCTCGGTCAGCACATCCACAACAGCCGCCTGGAATGAAGCCGCTACATCTGCCTGACTTACTTCTATTCCTTCCATACGCGCAGAATTAAGATAATTCAGTACAGCACTCTTCAAACCGCTGAAAGAAAAATCATATATGTTATCTGCCACCTTTGCCCTCGGAAATTCTATCGCCGCAGGATCACCTGCGTCGGAAACTTTATCTATCTTAGGTCCGCCCGGATATCCTAACCCTATAGCCCTTGCCACTTTATCAAACGCTTCACCGGCAGCATCATCCCTGGTCTTTCCGAGTATCTCATATTTGCCGTAATCCATGACACGCACAAGATGAGTATGACCTCCCGATACAACAAGACAGGGAAAAGGCGGTTCAAGCTCGGGATGATCGATAAAATTCGCACAGATATGGCCCTCAATATGATGAACTCCGATAAGCGGTTTGCCTGAAGCGAACGCAAGGCCTTTCGCAAATGAAACACCCACAAGCAAAGCTCCGACAAGTCCGGGACCATATGTCACAGCAATAGCATCCACATCCGAAAGCTTTAAACCCGCCTGTGAAAGCCCTTCGGAAACTACCCTGTTGATCCTTTCCGTATGTTTCCTCGATGCGATCTCGGGAACCACGCCTCCGTATAGAGTATGTATGTCTATCTGCGACGAAATGACATTCGAGAGCACCTCTCTGCCGTTTAAAACGACCGCCGCAGCGGTCTCATCGCAAGACGATTCAATTGCAAGTATCTTCACATCTTTCATCCGTTCACATCCTCATCCGTCACAATATCAAATCCAAAGATCCTCCAGTGATCTTCAGCATCCTTACGCAGTATATATACTTCTCTTGTCCCCTGAAATACCGAGCCCGATTTGAGCGTATAGGTACAGTATAACTTTGCACACTCATGACCATCATGAGTAAAGTATTCAACATCAGTAGAAGGTGAAACCGTACTCTGGAAAATGGTTATGTTTCCCTTCTTAAAGGTCTGTATATCTGCCTTAAGCGCGATAAGATAATCAACATCTCCCTGCGTTGCTTTCAGCTCTTCGTCAAAAAGACTTCTAGAAAGCCTTGCAAGGCTCATAAGCTGCTCATCGGAATAACTCTCATTATAAAAACATGCGGTGATCTCATTGTAATACTTGACCACCTGAACGGGCGTTGCCGGATAATCCTTATACGGAGCCTCAGAGATCAGCTTCTGCACCGCAGTCAATTCCTTCTGCGCTTCCGTCTCCATCGCAGCCCCCTGGCTTTCCGAACTGTCACGCGCGGAAATAAAGCCGTAGAGCCCGATAAGCACACCGACTATAACCAGCATTATAATGACTGTCTTAATCCCCGACTTTTTCATCTTCAAACATCAGTTCCTTAGACATACCATCCCGTCCTGCAACAGCATTCGGAAAGATCCTGTTTACCATTGGCATGAAAGGCTCAGGCCTTATCATCGCCGGCCCGTAATGAGTCAGCCACATTTCCTTCGGTGCTGCCTTGCGCGCAAGTTCCGCAGCCTCCCTGAAGGTCATATGCTTCTTTTCCTTTGCGCTCTCAAGTTTTTCATCTTCTCCGTACATGCCTTCGCATATGAAAAGATCAGCCCCTGAGGCATTATCTATAATAGACTGCACCGGTCTTGTATCAGTCGCATAGGTTACCTTCAGCCCTTTTCTTTCAGGCCCAAGTACCATCTCCGGAGTGTATGTCACGCCATTCTCCGTGATCACCTCACCGTGTTGCAGTTTGTTCCAGTACTTAAGATCAATACCAAGCCTCTTAGCAGCTTCAGCATCAAAACGTCCCTTTCTGTCAAGGATTATGCTGTAGCCGTAGCAGGTTACATTATGATTGACCCTGAAGGCTCTTATCCTGCCCTCTTCAAGCTCTATATCTTCAGTATCCTCTTTAAGCTCATGAAAGTTTATCTTAAAAGGTATGTCCTGCGCGATAACTCTGAGTGAATTGACCACCCTTTCAAGGCCCTTGGGGCCTATCATAAGCACAGGATCCTTCCTCTCGGCATTTGCCATATTGAGAAGCATACCGGGAAGACCGCTTATATGATCGGCATGATAATGCGTAAAGCATATGATACCGATAGGATTTGCGCTCCATCCTTTTTTGCGCAGCGCCATCTGCGTTCCTTCACCGCAGTCAATAAGTATATCCAGACCGTTATATCTGGCGATCATCGATGTAAGATAACGCTTTGGAAGCGGCATCATACCGCCGGTCCCAAGCAGACATATATCAAGCATAGATCATTCGTCTCTCTTCCACATTATCAGGGCATCATCTTCCGGATCCCTGTAAAATCCTTTTCTCATTCCTTCTTTAGCAAAACCCAGCGATTCATAAAGTCTGATCGCAGGCTCGTTCAGACTCCGTACTTCAAGAGTAAAATACTTCACGCCTCTTTCTCTTCCGGCTTCCATAAGCCTCTGCAGTAATACAGCTGCGATTCCCTGCCGCCTGAAGCAGGATGCAACGGCAACATTTGTGATGTCGGCAGTGTCATAGCTTATGATAAGACCGGCCTGCGCCGCATAACTGCCGTCGTCACCCCTTGCTTTCATGAAAAGATAAAGCCCGTTGTTTTCAACTGCATCTTCAAAATCCTTCCTCTTCCACGGTCTGGAGAAGCATTCCGCCTCAAGTGCATATGCTTCATCGATATCCGCAACTTCAAGTACAGAATACTCAAACTTCATGAGACTCTTTCTCCGCCCTCTCACGTTCAGCCTGTGATACCCTGAAATATTCAGGAGCAAAGGAAGCCGCATCAACGACCTTTCCTTCTTCATAGAGCCTTGTCGCATATGTCACGAGCGATCCCGCATCCTGATATTTTCTGTGAAGCGGAGCTATCGTGTAAGGCACCTTGAGCGTTTCTTCTATAATAGAAAGGGAAACATCCGTACCGTCTCCGAGGAGCATGACGGGCGCATCCTTTTTCCCGCTATACAATTCGTTTATCTTACGACACTGATCAGCACAGGCAAGCGCAGCGCCTTCACTCTTAATGCACATATCATATTCTTTCTTTTCAATATCAAACTCAAAAGAATATATTCCGCTGTAAACCTGATCGCGCCTTGCATCCATCATTGGACATACAAGACCCGCATACCCGTAAAACTGCCAGGCAAGTGCATCAAGCGTTGGAACAGCAATTATAGGTTTGCCTAACGCTTCGGCCATTCCCTTTGCGGAGGCTGCGCCAATACGCAGCCCGGTAAAAGACCCCGGTCCCGCAGAAACTGCTATAGCATCCGTTTCTGACAGATCAGTCTCTGTCATACGTTTCAATTCATCAAGCATAGGGAGCAAAGTCTCCGAATGCGTTTTCTTATAATCGATAGTGTACACTCCGGCCAGCCTGCCATCCTTTACGATCGATACACTGGCTGTCATCCCGGAGGAATCAAGAGCTATGATATTCATTCTTCTATAGTTATCTTCCTTATATCTGTTCCGCGCGCCAGATCTTTTTCGATCTTTATGCGCACTGCGCCTTCAGGTATCAGTTCATCCACAAGTTCCGCCCATTCTATGAGGCAAACGCCGTCACCTTCCAGATATTCATCAAACCCCACCTCAAACATTTCTTCAGGATCCTCGATCCTGTAAACATCGAAGTGGTAAAACGGAAGCTTCCCACCGTCATAAACCTGCAGTATCGTAAATGTCGGAGAATTCACTGCTTCATCTATGCCAAGCCCCTCTGCAAAGCCCTGGGCGAAAACCGTTTTCCCCGTACCCAGATCTCCTGTAAGAGCATATATGCTTCCGGCCTTAGCCTTCTGTGCTATTTCCCTGCCAAGCTCATATGTCTCAGCGGCACTGTGTGTTTCCCTGCAAGCAACCATCAATATCTCACCTTCATCTTCTTCGGGCCTACATGCTCCGCAGTCATCGCAAGGAAAGCAGCAAGCTCCTCGCCAAGCACTTTTCTCGGAAAGATAGTTGCATTGTTTTTACCTGTATATACAACTATCGACTGTCTGGTTGAAATAACCTTTTCGCACATTCCCCATTCTGCCATATTTACTGTCTCATCCTGCGAAATGCGGATCCCGTCTTCATCAATATCATATATGATCGGTTTCTTAAAAACAGGATTCATCATCTGAACTTTTGCCCTATATCCCAGATTTATCGGCAGATAAAGCACTAAAAGCACTGCCAGCGCCAGATACATGATCTCATGTGTTTTCGCAAAAAACATGAAACCAAGCGCCGCAAAACATACCGATAAAATTCCTGAAAAGTGCGTATATGCATGATGTATCATATAATCATAGAGCAGCTTATCAGTCATAAGGACTTCAAAATGAAGCCTTCCCCTGTTTACATTTTTTTGTTCTTTTTCTTCTAATATCTCTTCCATTTTTACCTGCGCAAATACAATACCCGTGGGCATACTTATACCAAAATACTATAATAGCAAAAATACTATTCTTATGCAAAGCATAGGACAAAATAAACAAAAATGTTGTATCATTGCAGACGGAAGAATAAAGTTTAAAAGAAGTGTTGATACATTTCTCTTGGCGGAGATAAAAAATGAAAGAAAAAACAGCATTTATAACCGGCGCGTCAGGCGGCATAGGCAAGGCAATTGTCGAAGCTCTTTTGGAGAACGGATACAGACTTTACGCATGCGCAGGCAAACATGCCGATGAACTTGACGGATTAAAAAGCAGATATCAAGATTCCCTACATATACTGACCGGAGACATCGCGGATGCTGCTACGGTAAAAGGCTTCTTTAATGATGTAACAAGTCTTGATCTGCTGATAAACTGTGCCGGCATATCCTACGTGGGACTTCTTCAGGACATGACGGATGAAGACTGGAAAACGACCATGGGAATAAACCTGGATTCAGTCTTCTTTTGCTGCAGGGAAGCTATCCCGTTATTTCTAAAGAACAGCTGCGGACGCATAATAAACATATCTTCCGTCTGGGGAAATGTGGGAGCCTCCACAGAAGTTGCGTATTCAGCCAGCAAAGGCGGAATGAATTCTTTAACCAAAGCTCTCGCGAAAGAACTTGCTCCTTCAGGCATAGCAGTGAACGCTCTTGCCTGCGGCTTCATCGATACAAAAATGAACTCTCACCTTTCCGATGAAGAAAAACAGGCAGTGATCGATGAGATCCCTGCCTGCCGTATGTGTACTGTATCCGAAGTTGCGGATGCCGTATGTCTTCTTGCCCAAATGCCTGTCTACATGACCGGCCAGATCATAACGATAGACGGCGGCTGGACATAACAGTCATTTTTGGATATCACATCCGTCTTTTAACTATTCAGCAAAAAATATATCTATATCTCCGGACGTTGTAGTTGCACGGACTGATCTACGGGCATTCTCATTATTTACATCATCCATATTCTTGTCGCCGGATGTGACTTTAAGAGTGATATTATAATCTTCCTTCTTTCCTTCAAGCATAAGATAAACCGAACCCGAAGTTGTTTCCGCATCCACACTATCCGTATTAAGATCTTTGAACATGATATCTCCCGAAGTACAGCTTGCATTCATTGTATTGCAGTTAAGCTCATTACCTTTTACGTCACCTGAGAACGTACTGGCTATCAAATTGCCTGAAACATTGATATCATCAAGCTTCACATCCCCGGAGGTTGTCTTTGTTTCAGCATCTCCTCCGACACCCAGGCCTTTTATTTCTATATCTCCGCTGGTTCCTTCACAGGTAAGCTTTCCTTTAACATCCACATCACTAAGAACGATATCTCCTGAAGATGTCTTGAGCTCCATATCGCTTCCCGAAGATATACTTTCCATTTCAATATCGCCCGATTCAAGCCTGCAATCATACTTTAGATCCATATCAGAAGGAACCGTCACGATCACATCATATTCATGATAATCAACATAATTAAAACCAATATACACCCTAGGAGCTGAGTAATATGTAACTCTGAGATTTCCATCATCCTCACTGAATGTATATTGTTCATTCTCATCTTCATAATACTCAACTGTCACATTATCCACATCACCTTTAACTATTCTCACTTCCTGAGAAGTAAGATCAAGATCAATGGCATCTATTTTACCATTGCATTTAAATTCCTTCTTAACCACCTTTGAATACTTTGCCGGTTCTTTCTGTATGATCGAAGTCGCTATACCTGTAAGCAGACCTCCTGCCACAAACATTCCGGCTGAAGCTAAAAGCATTATCTTTGTGATCTTTAACATGATCAGGCCTCCTTTTTCCCGCGTATAATAAGCAGCTTAATACTTTTTACGATCCATTTAGTAAACGCCACCATACCCTTTACCGAATAAAGCGCTGCATAAAACATAAGTATTGATAAACCGCCGCATATCAGTCCTATACCGATTGAAAGCATACCCAATACACTGTTTTCAAAAAGTGCAACAACTCCCCCTATAACAGAAGCGAATGCCGTTATCACACATGCAGCTTCAACTATCCATAATGTCAGTACAAGGATCCACAGTGTCAGATATAACCAAAAAACAGTACATATAACAGATAAGAGCACCGGCAGCCATACCGGAGATCCCAGGATAAGAAGAACTATCGTAAAGGCTCTGCTCTCTTTAGAGCCGCTTTCATGCTTCTCCTTAACGCTTTTGGCTTTTTCTCTAATTAGAGTTCCGAGAGGCAGTTCAAGTTTTATCTGATTAACTATTTCTTCAATGCTGCCGATAGATGCAACCGCTTCCTCTTCATTTGCTCCATCCTCTATCCTGTCATCTATCATCTCTGAATAGAAAGCTATGGATCTGTCAACTTCTTCCGGGGAATACCCGTTCAGTTCCGACTTCAGTTTTTCAAGAAATCCTTTTTTGTTCATTTATCAGCGGCCTCCCCTTTCATTTCATCTTTGATAAACGAAAAAATATCCATCATAGTTTCCCATTCATCCAGAAAAATCTTTATCTTATCCTTTCCACCGTCTGTTATCTTGTAATACTTGCGCAGTCTTCCGTTATGCTCCACTGAATAGACTGTAAGAGCTCCCTGCTCCTCAAGACGTCTTAAGATCGGGTACAGCGTTGATTCAGATATTTCAATATGAGGCTGCAGATCTTTGATTATCTTATAGCCATACGAGTCGCCGCCGATCAGTGCAGCCAGCACACATACATCCAACATACCTCGTTTTAATTGTTTATCCATGCTTGTTCTCCACGAAGAGAAATCCGCGTATGCGGTTTCTCTGAGCTGGCAAATTGGCGCGTACACCGAAGGCGTCTTTATTCGCTCCAATTTGGATTTGATTTCAAACGTTATGCCTCTTTACACGCTATACTATACTACGCATAGTATTATGTGTCAATAGGTATCAACGCATTCTCCCCTTTTTATCTTTTCAGCTTTTTCTTCAAGATAAAAATATCTTTCCATCAGTCTTTCCAGCTCCTGTTCACAGAAGACCTTTTGCTCTGACAGTTCCGCTAGCTTTACAAAGTCAGTTGCATTTACGACCATCTGCTGCTCCAGTTCTGCTATCTTTGATTCACACTCACTGATATCTCTTTCTATGGTTTCATATTCACGTTCTTCCTTAAACGTAAACTTTAACGGTTTCGGACCGTTTCTGCGTTCCTTTGAAGATACAGATTTTTTGCCGGGATCGGATGAAGATCTTATCTCCTCTCCCTCTTTCCTGATACTGCCATCGATCCCTTCAATATATTCCCTGAAGAAATCGGTATATGTCCCATTAAAGAGATGTATCCCGCCTTTTGAGTCAAAAGTGAGCATCCTCCTGCTCGTCCTGTCGAGAAAGTAACGATCATGCGATACTGCTATAACGATACCCGGAAACGAATCCAGATAGTCTTCAAGTATCTGAAGCGTTGATATATCCAGATCATTTGTAGGTTCATCCAGTATCAGAACATTCGGGGCCTTCATAAGAACCTTGCAGAGATAAAGTCGTCTCTTTTCTCCGCCTGAAAGCTTTCCGATCGGCTGATACTGCATGGCCCCGCTAAAGAGAAATTTCTCACACATTTGTGAAGCCGAAATGTATCCGTCATCAGTCTTTATATATTCAGCCGTGCTCCTCACATAATCGATAACCCTTTCATTATCATCCATAGCCTCGGCTTCCTGGGCATAATACCCCGGGACTACGGTATCTCCTATCTCGACCGTTCCGGTATCAGGCTTCACGCTTTGCATAATGATCTTCATCAGCGTAGATTTCCCGCAGCCGTTTGGCCCAAGTATCCCTACACGATCATCACGTAGAAAGTTATATGTAAAATCTTTTATCAGTATTTTTTCGCCATAGGATTTTGAGATACCATTCAGCTCTATTGTCTTCTTTCCGAGTCTCGACGATACCGCCTTTATTTCAACATCAGCATCCAATTCAATTTTCTTCTCATCCCTCAAAGCTTCATATCTCTGAATATGAGCCTTTTGTTTAGTAGTACGCGCCCTCGCTCCGCGTCTCATCCATGCGATTTCCTTACGCAGTATATTTGCATGCTTATCCTGTGTTGAAAGAGCTGAGGCAATGCGTTCAGCCTTCTTTTCAAGAAAGCCTTCGTAATTCTTATCATATGTATAGAGATTTCCCTTATCCACTTCCACTATCCTGTTGCAAACAAGATCAAGAAAGTATCTGTCATGTGTTACCATCACAAGGGCTCCGCGATAGCCTTCAAGATAATCCTGAAGCCACTCTGTCATTGCATTATCAAGATGGTTTGTAGGTTCGTCCAGCAGGAGAATATCAGACTTCGCAAGCAGACATGCGGCAAGCGCAGCCTTCTTTTTCTGTCCGCCGGAAAATGTCGATATCTTCTGATCTATATCTGCAAATCCCAGCCTGCCAAGTATCTTCTTTGCCTCTCCTTCAATTTCGGCTTCCAGATTCTTTGCTTCATAATCATCCTGCGGTCTGCTTCTTTTTACATTTTCAGCGACCACATACTCATAAAGCGTATAATCTCTATCAAACACAGGCATCTGCGGAAGATATGTGATGACGATATTCTTTCCTTTTATGATCTCACCTGAATCTGCCTCTTCAATTCCGGCTATGATCTTTAGAAGTGTTGATTTTCCTGTGCCGTTTATGCCTATAACTCCTATCCTGTCATCGCTTCCTATCCCGAAGACAGCATCCTTTAGAAGCACCTTTTCCGTATATACTTTTGAAACACCGTTCATTGACAATAGATTCATGACTGTATCCCTTTTGCTCATAATGACCGCGGCACGATCCGCTGTCCCGCGTCATTTTATCAGAAATTAAAAACAGGTGCATCAGCAATCTTTGCCGATACACCTGTTCAATATCATCATCAAGAATGATTATTTTGCTTCAGCCTTTTTATCAGACTTTTTTCCGCCTGCAAGAGTCTTGAAAGCATCAACTGCGATGATAAGTGCAAGTACTATAAGCAGTGCTCCGATAGCGGCCTGTACGACCATCCAACCCTTATCTGCGCCTGCCGGATCAGCGATAACCTTGAACTTAGCGATGATCGTCTGAGCAAGGGATGTGATTGTAACTATAAGCATAAACACCATAGGTACATAGAACATCTTATGATTGCGTCCGATAGATTTGAGCCATGTGCATACTGCTATAAGACCTACAGCGGCAAGCAGCTGATTTGCTGCGCCAAAAAGCGGCCAAATCTTTGTATAACCTGTAAGACCAAGTGCGATACCAAGTACAACCGTAAGAACAGTTGCAACATAAGGATTTGCAAGATACTTCTTGATCCCCTTAGCATCGGCAGGCTGCTCGCCCTTTGCAAGCCAGAACTCCTGGAACATATATCTTGCAAGACGTGTTGCCGTATCAAGCGAAGTGAGACAGAATACGGAAACCGCAAGAACAAGCATGTTGTACATTACCTTTGCAACACCTTCTCCGGCAAAAGTTCCTACCATCTGTGAAACACCTGTTGCAAATACAGCTGTGGGAGAAGCAAGACCTGCGCCTGCAAGGCCGCCTTCTGAGGCTGCCGCATCCTGTATCTTATCCCAGCAAAAACCTACTGCGCAGAGCGAGATAACCGCAACAACACATTCGATAAGCATTGAACCATACGCTACCGGTTTTGCATCTTTTTCATTTGCCAGCTGCTTTGATGTAGTTCCCGATGAAACAAGTGAATGGAAACCTGAAATAGCACCGCAGGCAATAGTTACAAAAAGTGCGGGGAAAAGCGTACCTGTTGTAAACAGTCCGTTTGACGCAGGAGCCGTAAAACTGCCAAGGAACGGGGGTATATCAAGTGTGGCATTGCCTGTGAATGCACATCCGATAACACCGATGAGCGATACACCGATCATAAAGTAAAGCAGAAAACTTGAGAGATAGTCTCTGGGCTGGAGAAGTATCCATACCGGTGTCACCGAAGCAACAGCTATATATACGCCCAGAAGTATCATCCATGTATTATATGACAGCGCTATTGGGTGAAAATTAAGTCCTATGGCTGTGATCGCAATTATACCTGCAACGCCTATAACGCTGGCAACTCCGACATTCATATGCGCCCTGTAGACAAGCATACCAAAAACTATTGCAAGCAGAATGAATAGTATGGATATCATTGCCGTTGAAGTGTTTGCAGCATAAGCTGCATCACTTACAGGAGCACCCTGCATATTTGTAACACCGAAAGTACTTGCAACTATCGATCCGAAAGCCGCTACAACAAGAAGAAGTGTAAGATATCCAAATACAAGGAATATCTTCTTTGTTTTCTCACCCATCGTATCAGCAATAACTTCACCGATAGACTTACCATCATTCCTGAGAGATGCGAACAATGCGCCAAAATCATGAACACCTCCCATAAAAATACCGCCGATCAGGACCCAGAGCAGTACGGGAACCCAGCCGAATACGGCTGCCTGAATAGGGCCGTTGATAGGGCCTGCACCCGCGATCGAAGAGAAGTGATGTCCCATAAGGACAGGTGCCTTTGCAGGAACATAATCCATTCCATCCTCATGTTCATAAGCAGGAGTCTTTCTCCCCGGATCGATCCCCCACTTCTTTGCCAGCCATCCTCCGTAAAAGATATAGCCGCATCCAAGGATTACGATACTGACTACCAGTAACAGTGCTGCATTCATTTTTCTTTGCCTCCTTTATAGTTTGAATGCTTATATAAATGCAGATCTTAATCTGCATCTATCTCATTAAAAATGTCCCTGTACATTTTCTGCATATAAGACGCATAGCGATTTGTATATATACATTTATCTTCCAGATCAACAACGATCAGATGTGCTTCACATCTGCCCCGGAAAGATAAGAGATACCCCTTTTCAAAATTAAAAGTTTTTATTCTTTTTTTCATCTCAGGTGACACTCGTTTTTTACATATGACCACTGACGAAAGAAATGTCATCATGTGATCCTTTTCCGGATACTTCTTGCCCGCTCTTACAAGTTCAGGTTCCATATATAATGACATCAATTCATGCATGTCATTCAAAAACCCGTCCGTGATATCAGCATTCTCGGAAAAGAAAACATGCTCGAAACTTTCTGTCTTCCATAGTTTTGCAGAACTCACAAGAACATATTTCTCGCTTGTTGACGCAAACCTTGCATAAGCAGAAAACTTTCTGTCATGATAAGTGTGCGGTATCTCTATATCAAACGCACCCTCATATTTTTTTAAAACTTTTTCTAGAAATTCCGAAGAAGTCATGTTTCTTCCTGTATCGTGCAGGGATGATGAAATCCCCCTGCGGTAATAAAAAAGCCTTTGAGATCTTTATCAATCTCAAAGGCGAATAATCTTACTATCCGTGGTACCACTTTGATTACCGGAAACTTCCGGTCACTCCCTCCCGACTCCGTGCCGCCTCGCGGTACTTTTATCAGGATTCCCGTAACGGAGGAAACCGGTGACACTTACTGATATCTGTATATGTTCGGTGCACTGCTCACAGAGGATAATCTTATAAGGCGTAACACTGCCTCGCATCATCCGGCAGCTCTCTGAAGTCCGTATCACATAAGACCTTGTTCTGTTCATTGCATTTATGATATTCAGTTCAAAAAGTGTTATACACCCGTCTTCATTCCTTGTCAACAATCTCTTGTTTTATTTTTTTCATAAAAAACCAAATAAGTGTAACGCCCACCAGCACTATACTGAATATCTGATTTACAGTTATGCTCTTAGTAAGATGATCATTACGCAGATAATCAAGCAGGAATTTAAGAAGCGCACACGAGATCACTGTGATATACACTATATATCTTTTAGTGCTGAAAGCATTCAGGATAAAGAATATGAGCAGAAAACATACAGTTTCGATCAGCTGAACAGGAATAAGCGGTATATTCCCTCCATCCGGATAGATAACCGAAAACGGCCCGTCGTAGGGAAGGCCGCAGCAACAGCCCGCAATAAAACAGCCTGTTTTTGATATCCCATAGATAAGCGGAAGTGAAACGACCGAGTATCGTATAAGTTTCCCGTCAAGATCAAGGATAGATTCAAAGATAAATGATGCCGCAAAAACACCGAGCATTGCGCCATAAGATGACAGCCCGGCGTTGATGATATTTGCCTCCCCCTTAGATACGATCACCGTAAACAATTTACTGAATGTAAAAACAGAAATAAAGTATATGAGCAGATACAGATAGACATTATTCTGCAGAAGCTTTTCCTTTTTAAGCAAAGCAAAAATATACAGCGCACCGACTGCCAATGCCACCAATATAATGATCCCATATAAAGAGAACTTTGGCGGCTCAATAATAAAATGCATCCCCGACATCACCTATCATAATCCCCGACAGGATTCTATAATATAATAACAAAACGCTATGAGGGCCACGATCAACAATACTGCGATCACTACTAACGCGATATATGCCCACATGAGCAGTTTACCAAAGGTATTCTTCGGATATTTTATACGCACGAACACCATAAGTACTATCGACGCTAATGGAAGAATACCTATAATACTCAGAATTATATTATCCAGGAATTTAAAATTGTCACCATGGAACATTGCCCAAAAGAAAAACAAGAAAAAAGGAGCAACCATCAGGCAAGTTGATATGATGCAGATAAGATTAGCACGTTTTCTGCTCTGCCCCGAAGATCCGTCACCCGGGTCAGCTGTCATACGCGAAGGTGCACCCGTATTCATTCCGGGAGTTACGTTTGGTCTCTGCTGCATATTATTTCCCGGTGCTACATTTATTCCCTGTGACGTATTATTTCCCGGTGTTGCATTTACTCTCTGTTGCAGATTATTCCCCGGATTTACATTTACTCCCTGTGGAATATACTGCGACTGTTCGGGATCATACATTGAAGAAGCTGTCTGCTTTTCATTTATGCGCCTGACAACACTCTGCTGTACTGACGGATCTATCTTCTGACCGCAGTGCGGACAGATCAGCTGACCATCATCTAATTTTCCGCCACAATTAAGACAATACATTTCCCCCTCCTCAATTAATGAGTATTTTTCCTGAAAAGACTTTTGGTAAGCATCTCTGCAAGCTCTTCTATATCTTTTCCGCTTCCCGCACTGATATATATCCTGTTATCATCACTCGGACGTATCCCGGTTTCCATCCCGGATACATCGCATTTGTTCATTACGGTTATCACAGGGATCGCACCGGCACCTATCTCTGCAAGCGTCTTTAACGTTACTTCAGTATGCATCGCGTGATCAGGAGAAGACACATCCACAACATTCAGCAGAATATCTGCCATTACCGCTTCCTCAAGTGTAGATCTGAATGCATTTATCAGATCATGCGGTATATCACTTATAAAACCGACAGTATCAGAGAGCAGAATTTCCATACATTTATACTGCTCATTCAGATTGCCGTACGGGATCCTGAGTTTCCTGACTGTTGTATCAAGTGTGGCAAACAGTTTATCTTCCGTATAGACTTTGTCACCGTTACCATACCGTTTAACCAGCGCATTCATAAGAGTGGATTTTCCGGCATTCGTATATCCCACAAGTGCAACAGTCTTTATATTATTCTTTATCCTTTTATCCCGCATTACGCTGCGGTTCTTTTCTATCTCAGCCAGACGTTTTTTAAGGATCGACATACGCCTGCCTATTATCCTTTTATCAAGTTCTATCTGTGACTCACCGGATCCTTTATTTGACATCGATCCGCCTGCACCGCCTTGCCTTGAAAGATTCTTTCTCATGCCTTCAAGTCTTGGGAGCATATATTTAAGTCTGGCATATTCAACCTGCATCCTTGCTTCTGATGTACGGGCTCTTCTTTCAAATATATCAAGTATAAGACCTGTACGATCCAGTATCCTGACTCCTATCCTGTCCGACAGATTGGATATCTGAAGAGGCGAAAGAGTGTTATTGAAAATAACAACATCAATATCATTTTCTTCTGTGTAAAGTGCTATCTCCTGCACCTTGCCGGAACCAATATATACCGCAGGATCCGGTTTCTTTAACTGCTGTGTAAAAACCTGAACCGTTTCAAGATCACAGGATGAAGCTAGGCCTTTCAGTTCATCCAGACTTTCCATAAATTCGGCTGTCTGGATCATCATCCCGGCACCCACAAGAACACATCTCATCATATAAGTCCTGCCAGAGCCTCTCCAAGCGCCTTATGCCCCTCTGGTGTCATATGAAGAGAATCCACATCTCCGGCATATGCCACGTCCGCAGCATCAAAGAAATCACATTCAAACTGATCTGCAACCAGCTTGTACCAATGCGCAAGTTTTTTGGAGTTTTCAACAGCATTCTTTCCATCAAAAAACTCACCAAAATAAGAATCGCCAATACCTTCTCCAAGATGAGGCGGCGCCACAACTATTATCCTTACCGCATCATCCGGAAGATTCAGATGATATTTAAAATGCGCTCGTATCTTTAAAAGCATGTTCTGAAGACTCCCTGCAATATCCGGTGCAGGAAGCCCAAACTTTTTCTTCAGATCATTGCTTCCAAGCATTATGATCAAAACATCCATGGGCATATGAGACTCTATCATGGGTATCACATAATCAATCCCTTTCTTAGTCCCCCATTCCCAGGGATCCTCGCATGCTATGGTCCTTCCGTTCTGTCCTTCTTCTATTACCTGCACATCTTCCGTGCGAAGTCTCTGCAGGACCATCGGCCATCTTGTATTCTCATCATAACGTGATCCATCAGTAGGATCATAGCCCCATGTATTTGAATCACCAAAACATACAACTCTTTTTTTCATCTGTCCTCCGAAACTTAGAAACTGTTTCTTACTGTTTCTTCATAGTAAGATACCAGTCCACGCATCTTAAATTTTCATCACCGGAATTCATTCGTCCCTCTGCTTCTTCAAGCGTCAGCGGTGCGCCCATAACAACCGGATCTCCGGGTTTCCAGTCTGCAGGTGTTGAAACATTTTCAGCATCATGCAGCTGAAGAGCCTTAATTATCCTTATGATCTCCGGGATATTTCTTCCGGTTGACATAGGATAAAACAGTATCGACCTTATAATACCCTCCGGATCGATCACAAATACCGCACGTACAGTCTGGGTCTTGGCTACTGACTGAAGCATTCCATATTTCTTTGCAACATTCATGCTTACATCAGCTATTACAGGAAACGGAACTTTGACAGCGCCCTTCCCATCAAGATCGATCCCTTCTATACTCTTCACCCATGCAAGATGAGAATGAAGAGAGTCGATCGAAAGTCCAAGAAGTCTGGTATTAAGCTTTGCAAATTCATCTGAGGCCTTTGCTAACGCTATAAACTCGGTTGTGCAGACCGGTGTGAAATCTGCAGGATGAGAAAACAGCACCACCCAGCTCCCCTTAAAATCACATGGAAAACTGATCTTCCCCATCGTTGTCATTGCCCTGAATTCAGGCGCCTTGTCCCCTATAAGGGGCATCTGAACTTTTTCCTGTGTTCCGAAAGATGCATCTGCCATTACCGGTACCTCCGTTAGTTCATTGTTTCTGTTCAACTGCTCAGAATAAATTTATCAATAACTATTCTGTACAATCGTATATACATTCACCGTTCTTACATGTTATCAAAGATTTGTTAAGGTCATTATCATTCAGAAAATCAATTGTTATTTCCGCACCTTCTTTTCCAATACCTTTATCATCCAGCCTGTCATACATATCCTGCGATAATGAAACAATATTGTTTTTCATCTTTGACCATGCCGCTATCGCATCAGGATTTCCGGTAGCCACAACTGTTGATGCATCCGCTGCTCCATCAACCCATACCGTGATATTCATTTTCTTATTTTCAGGTTCGAGATTTACTTTAAAGTTTTCTCCAAATCCTTTCTTCATTGCAATGTCCACGAGAGCTTCATACTCACCCCAGGCTTTAAGATTATCAGTGCCCGTCAGTTCTGTTGGTACTGCTTCAGATTCTTCCTGCTCTTTTTCATCGATCTGACCATCAGATACGTCCGTATCGGAAACGTCAGTTTCAGATACTCCGGTATCAGCCTGCACTCCCGCCGTATTGTCTGTATTGCCGCATGCTGCTGACATTATTGAGATCATCGCAACTGTGCTGATGATCGCCAACCTTCTGTAAAACAATTGTTTTTCCTCCGTAGATCAGTAGTTCTCTATTTTTTCGATAACCTGTATACCGTCTTCGACAAGCTTTGCAAAATCCTTTCCAAATGAAGGCTTGCCCACTGCACTTCCGTAATGAGTCGGTATCGCCAGTTCCGGCTTTATTATATTAATAAGTTCGGCAGCCTCTTTAACGTTCATGGTATAAAAACCGCCTATTGGAACAAATGCTATATCGCACTTTACTGATTCGGCTTCTGCTGTCTTATCCGTATCACCGGAAACATACACCCTTTTACCTTCAATTTCAATTATATAGCCAAGCCATCCGGCTTTTTTAGGATGAAACGGCTTCATTTTATTGTATGATGCTACAGACTCTATCACGATACCGTCTGCTTCAGCTTTTTCACCAACAGCAAGCCCCTTCACATCATGACCGGAAAACATTTTTTTTACTCTACCTGCCATAGGCTGCGGTACCACAAAAACAGTCCGGTCGGTTATTACTTTCATAATATCATCAGGTGAATAATGATCATAATGATCATGCGTTACAAAAACCATATCTGCATCATGAGGCTCATCAGTCACTTTGAAAGGATCAAAATAAACTGTCTGAGCACCCTTAAGCTTTATACAGTTTTGAGTATATACTCTTATATTCAGATCACTCATCATATCCCCCTGTTACTCTTTGTGTTTATTTCTGTTCAGAAAGGAAGTTTACTATGGTTTCACGCGCGCATTGCAGCTTATCTTCATAAAAACCATGATCTGCTCCTTCGATAAACTTTAAAACACATCTGTCATCACCGTAATGCATACCGGCCATTACCGTATATCTGTAATCCACAATACTATCTTTAAGTCCATGTATGATAAGAACCTCTCCCGGATATTTTTCTATAAGGAGATATGGATCTGCCGCTGCCTGTTCATCATGGCTCCTGCGGCCAAGGGTTATCCCTCCGCAGTCAATTCGCTCCGGAACATTGGCAGGATCATATTTGGCTCCTCCAAGTATGCCGCGTCTGGCATGATCCGGGATACATAATGCCGGATACAGCATGATAAGTCTGTATATCCTGCTTCCCAGTCTTGCAGCTGCAATACCTGAAACATATCCTCCCTGACTCTCCCCATAAAGAATAACCGAATCCTTATCAATATTATCAAGGGACACTGTATATTCATAAACAGTCAGAAGGTCCTCCACTTCAGAAAAAACCGTCATATCAACCGACGATCCCTCACTCTTTTTTTCTTCAGGCGTATCATCCTGGGAACCTCCGCAGAAGCTGTATGTAACAGCCGCATATCCCATCCCCCTGAAAAACTCGCACTGCTCATAAAGATCCGTCCTGTTGCCTCTGAAGCCATGACTCAGTATCACCGCTTTATATGGCGGTCTTACTTCCTTTGAAGGATTACCGTCCCCTGTTTCATCAGGCCAGAAAATATCTCCTTTTATTGTGAGTCCTCTGCTGTTCTTACACGAAAAACTTACTGAATTTCCCATACTCTAAACTCCATATACATTCTTATTTTTTTGATGATCACTCATATAATCCAGATTATACTATAAACATTCCGCTAATAAAAAGAAAAGCCGGGCAAGGCTTTTCTTTTTATTTATCAGATTCTTATATTGTATTTATTTCAATATGCAGACATCTGTATTTTTATCTTTTTTCACATCAAAGCTTCCGCTTATATTATTTCCGGATGCGCTGTATTGTCCTCTGTATCCGTTTATCTCAGCCTTTCCGTCAGCATCTGTATGAACTATAAGCTCCGTCGTCCATTCCTCATGGATGAGTTTCTTTAATTCATGATAAGAGGGTTTTAATGTGCCGTCCTCACGTATCAGTCCGCTGGGAGCCTTAAGCCATGCCCCATCTGCAAAATCCCAGCCTGTCACTGCTTCAACGAGCGGATGTGCAAAAAGTATCTCATACATTTCCCTCCACTCTTTCTTCTGCCTCTCTTCTCCTTCAGGAGTTGACGGCCATTCATCAACCTGATAATCATTAAGGTCCACGATCTCAGGAGGCATTATCTTTCCTGATACCAGGGTATTCTCGGTAAAATGGATAGGCAGACCAAAGAATGAGTATCTGTCGAGTATATCTTCAAGTTTTTCTCTTCCCATATAACCCTGGTGCTGATGTGTCTGAATACCTATTGCCGAAATGGGAACCCCGGCATTCAGACAGCCATCTATAAGTATCCTGTAACTTTCAGAAAGATTAAAATCGTTAATAAGAAGCACTGCATCCGGATTCGCCGCTTTTGCAGCATCAAAAACTTCCTTTACCAGCTTCACGCGCCCCAGGTCCTTGCATATCCTGGTGATAGCATTGTCATAACGGTCGTATACGGGCATGATGACCACTTCGTTTATTACATCCCATATATCGATAACACCCTTAAAATCCGAAACATCTCTGTTTATACGGTCAAGCTGCTTACTAAGTATAGTCTTGTTATCATATTCCATAAGCCAGTCTGCACACTCTGTATGCCAGCAAAGAGGATGTCCCTTTGGTATGGCACCATGCTCACGCATCAGCTTTGCAGCCTTCATCAACAGTTCAGTTCTGGGCTCTCCTTCTTTCTTCTCAAACTGTCCCCAATAAAACGGAAGCGTTCCATAGTTAAACAGATCCAGCCATTTCTCCGTTCTGTCCACAAACATTTCTTTTCCGTCTGTTGCCGGCAAAAAATCAAATGCACCGCATCCGAAGAGAAATTCATGCCCCGTCTGCTTAACCTTTATATCGGTATCTGCAATCGCCTTTCCGGATGCATCCTTAAACTGAACATTTACTGTCGATCTGCGGTGTGCATACTTTGCTTCGTTCATTGAGACCTCCCTGTATTCTCTCTTGTTTTTTGCCATATAGTAAACGTAATTAATCATTTCGCTTTCTGTAATTTAAGATTATCACCTATACGGCCCGTGAACTATATAAAAAAAGTGTTATTTTTTTCATATTATCGGTCTTGTTCTCTTCCCTGCACGGGCCTGTGCATCCCCCTGAGGGCTTTTTTCTTTATAGGAATTGCATAGCAATTTCCTGTAAAGAAAAAGCAGCGGCTGCAACCGCTGCTTGATTTATATAAACCGGTACGATCGGATTAAATCTCCCCCCAGTTTGAAATTCTATTCCCCCTCGTGCCGGATTTATATGATCAGTTTTGTTCCTGATGACTACATTCTATATCCATACACTAAGGGAATAAATCATAACTGTAGCAGAATAACGTACTCTATTTTTACTAAATTATCAAAATAAGCGTTAATTCTGGGGGACGAAGTTCTTCAGCATTGCTATCAGCTCAAGATCCGACTGTGTAAGCTTCAGATTGGTCTCAAGCTTCTTGCCGTCAGGTGTTGTAACTGCCATCTCAAGGACTGCATCCTCCTGAAGAGCTCCCTGCGAAACCGCACGCACAAACGGAAGAAACTTCGGATGATTCTCGGAAAAAGTCCTCCACGCCTGCGCCATTCTCATAGCATCCATCGCATTCATTAAAAACTGCCTCCTTAAACCTATTTCATCGTGATCAATTCATATTCCCTTGTACCAAGGCCTATCTTTTCACCATGTTCAAGAGTTTCTTTCCAGCTGACATTCGGATTGTTGTCAAGGAAATGATCATGATGATGTTCAAAGTGCGGATCAGCAAGATTATCGCCAAGCTGAGAGTTCCTGATAGGCTCTGTCTTCTGGCAAAGATCCACGCATGCCATATCAAGCGCTACAGGATCAAAGGATGCAAGCATTCCGATATCGGGAAGTATGGGAGCATCATTCTCACCATGACAATCGCAGTTAGGAGATATATCAGTGATAAGGCTGATATGGAATGAAGGCCTGCCGTCAACTATAGCCTGTGTATACTCTGCTATCTTGCAGCCGAGTATTGAATTTGCATTTCCATTAGAATTCTCGATCGCATCAAAAGCACATGCGCCTATGCAGCGTCCGCAACCTTTGCATATGTCTGTATCGATAACTGCCTTACCTGAATCATAGGAGATCGCATCGCTTCCGCATTCTTTAGCACAGCGTCTGCAGGTGCGGCATTTCTCTGTCACGACATGAGGTTTTCCCTGATTGTGCTGCTGCATCTTTCCGGCGCGAGAACCTCCGCCCATTCCTATGTTCTTAAGCGCTCCGCCGAAACCGGTAGCTTCATGTCCCTTGAAATGAGTGAGCGAAATGACTATATCTGCATCCATGAGTGCGCGCCCGATATAGGCCTCTTTACAGTACTCACCGTTTCTGACCGGTACGATCACATCATCGGTACCGCGAAGACCATCTGCGATTATCACGTGACATCCTGTTGTTGTCTCATTGAAGCCGTTCTCCTGTGCACAATCAAGATGATCAAGTGCATTCTTTCTTGAGCCCGGATAAAGTGTATTGCAGTCTGTAAGGAAAGGCTTTCCGCCAAGTTCCTTCACTACATCGGCAACCGCTTTTGAATAATTAGGGCGGAGATATGCAAGATTGCCAAGCTCACCAAAATGGAGCTTTATCGCAACGAATTTCCCTTCCATGTCGATATCCGCAATGCCGGCCATACGTATCAGCTTCTGAAGCTTCTTTGTAAGAGGGACTCCCATAACTGTACGGAAGTCAGTGAAATAAACTTTTGATCTTTCGGCCATAAAACCCTCCATTCCCTTTTGATGTTTTTGAAATTTTAAAATATATTTAATTATATAGTAAACGACAAAACTCTTCTGTAATTATCACCCTGTGCAGATATGAAATATTTTAAAAATATGCATTCCATATCAGTTTTGAGTCCTTTTACGATCCGTTTACAGCTTCTTACAGACCTCTTTCCTTAAGACCGTGAACGATCTGCACATAAAACTCTCTTATATCAAAACCTTCTATATTTTCGCGATTCAGATCTATCATATCGGCATGTGATATCCCTCTCCTGCCTTCATGCTTAATAAAATGAAATTCCGAGCCCCATGAGCATGACCTTTCCCCAACAAGTCCGTCATTATCTCCGTCAAATGATTTGACAAAATTATAACTTAAGTTTAAGGGGAATTTCCCGCTTACGGCTTTGTTTAATTTGGAACCGTAACTCTGAGTGTATATAGCGTCAAATACTCCATCATTTGGAGCCATCTCTTCATTAAGAGCCGCTGCACCTGTATGCGTCAGATCGGTTACAGCTTTGATGAAATCAGGCTTTTTGTCGCCAAGTGCCGCTGCACCTTTATTATATGCTGCTGCCACCGAATTCTTGAGCGCTTCCGGAGCCTTTGAAAGAAGGTAATCCGCAAACTCACAGCCTTTATGCGGAGTGTTTATGGTAGTAAGAGACGCAACCTTCGGAGCCGCTCCCAACATAGTGATCGCATATCTGCTGTCAAGGCCGCCCTTACTGTGTGCGATTATATTGACCTTCTCGCAGCCGGTCTCTTCTGTGATCTTATCAATGATCTCCTTGATCTCCACTGCGCAGGTCCTTACATCTCCTGCAGATTCCTGTCCTCCGTAATAGATTACCGCACCGTTCTTCTTTAGTTCCTCGGGAACTCTTCCCCAATAGTTCAGATGTTCCGAGTCGCGAAAGAACACGCCGTGAACCATGAGAAGCGGGTACTTTGTTGCACAGATCGCATCGTTTTCCCGCTCTTTATCAAGCCAGTACTTGATACTTTCCTCTCTTACTTCCCTGCCTGTAACCTTCACTATCATCCTGAGTGCTATCAGATTGGCTACCGGAACCATTCCGCATAACAGGCCTATCACTCGTTTATCCACTCCAAGCTGAAGCGATGAAGTATAAACAAAGATGATACCGACCCAGAAAAATACAAGCAGTACCAGAAATGTGACCAATACATATATTATGAGTCCGCTCCAGCTAAAGGTTTCGAACTCTATTATCATCACGGCCAGCATTATTATGCTCAATAGAAGCGATACAGGAAAAACCGAAAGTATGACATTTCCATAAGCACAACGTCTTAAATGTCCTTCCGGTATCCCCTTTGCCGCATAAGACGGCAGGACAAAAGAAAGTATAAACAATATGACCGCCGCAAGAAAAAAGTATCCGCTTTTATGCGACATAACAGTCAGCATTCCGCAAGCCGTGATGCAGATAAGATCAAGTATTCTTACAAAAAAGTATTCCTTGTACATTCTTATTCAAACGGGAATCTGAAATCCAGTCCGTACCAGTCACGAACCGTACAGAAATCCTTCTGAACGGATTCGCTGACAGGAACTCCCTTATCCTTTCTTTCCAGCCAGACAAGATATTCTTTTTCGCCTGCTGTATATATTCTTTCTTCACCAGGAGCCTTTTTTGATGCACGCAGCGCACGGCATATATCTCCGGCAGTTTTCCTAAATGCTTCTCTTCCTGTGAAAGCCTCAGGATCAACCACAAAAAAGAAATGTCCGAGCCCGTACATTCTTGGTTTTCCGTCTTCCGTCACACCAGAAAGAGCCTTCATGAAATTTCCGCCCGCAAGTGCAGCCGAAAGGATCTCAACAACGGCAGCATATCCATAGCCTTTGTATCCACCTGTATCTTCACCAATACCACCGAGAGGCGCAAGCGCTGCTTCTCCTTTTACAAGCGCATCAAGTATAGCCTGGGAATCGGTAAGTGTGCCGCCATCTTCTGTGACAACAAGGCCTGCCGGTGTAGCTTTTCCGCTCCTTGCATAATACTCTATCTTTCCACGCTGTATTATCGATGTTGCGCAGTCAAGACAGAAAGGAAATTCCTCATCTGTGGGAAGCCCGAAGGTAAGAGGATTTGTGCCCATCATGTTTTCAACACCGAAAGTCGGAGCTATCGAAGGTCTGGCATTTGTACCGGTAAGTCCGATCATTCCTTCCTTTGTTGCCATCGTCGCATAATATCCGGCAATACCGTAATGAGTCGAATTGCGTATCGCACCGCCGGCCATTCCGTACTTTTTGGCTTTTTCGATAAGTTTCTCCATCATATGATAGCTTGCAACCATTCCCATTCCGTCATGAGCATCATAAACAAGCGTAGTCGGAGTTTCCTTTACCACTTCTATCTCGGTTTTAGGAAGCAGTGTGCCTTTTCTTATCCTGTCTATATAAATAGGCTTGAAACGATTGCAGCCGTGGCTTTCTATGCCGCGTCTGTCACTTTCCATGAGTACCTCCGCGCATATCTCAGCATCTTCTGCCGGAACCCCTGCAGCCTCAAAAGCCATTTTCATGAAATCTCCTACCGTCTTCCACGGAAGATACGGTCTTGTTTCAGTCTTATTCTCTACCCCCATACATTTATCCCCTTTCTTATGTTACATTACTAATACTTCCCACTTGTTGCAGACCTCCAACTTCCTCACACCGGCAGCTTGTCTGACAGTAGAACCGTTCGCCAAGCACTTTAACACTGTCAGGCAATGCTGCACGGTGTGGGAAGTTTGAGTTACATTATACTAATAATCTTCTGCTCATATAATAGCATCGATAGCATCAGTCAGGACAGAACATCCGCAAACTCATCACCCGACATATATTCATTCACATCCCTGATACAAGCCTCCATTGCACGCTCGAGAGCCTCCTTTGGATCACAATTCATTTCGCATCCTGCGGCATTATCGTGTCCTCCGCCACCGAGCATCCTGCATATTCTCGCCGCATTTACCGGAAGTCTCGCAGTTACTGATACGCGGCAGAATGACGGTTTTAGCTCACGTACTATCACATGGACCGGTACACCCTTCCCGTCCGGTCTGCATATCTGATCTATCGCATCATTGAATCCTTCCAGATCACAGTCTTCAATACCGCATTCCCTGTAATCATCATATGTCACATAAGTCCCCAGCACCCTTTCATCTTCCGAAAAACGCATTCGGCTGTAAGCTGCAGTTTCCATCTTTATCTGAGCCGGTCGCTTCCTCATAAAGTGCTTTCTTGCTATATCAACTATATGCGCCTCATTTATCTCTGACACTGCTGCCGCAGTGATAAGACTTTGACGTCTCGTGCTTCTTGTCCGGAAACATGATGTATCCGTTATAACGCCTGTATATATAAGATCTGCTTCAAGGACGCTCATCTTAAAATCTATCAAGCCAAAGAGTTTAAAGATGATCTCGGCACATGATGATTCTTCCGGCTCTACAAGGCGCAGCGCTGCAGGAAGATGTTCGGGATTATCTATAAAATTCGTAACATGATGATCAATACAGATATCTATCTTTTCATCCGAATATCTTCCAAGACGCGGTGCCGAACCTGTATCCACAGCGATATTCACAACATGACTCTTCTTCCCGTGAGGCACTGAAAGGATCTCTTCTGCAGGTTTTGTCAGCTCATGAAAACGCTGCGGTACCGGATCTGAACAGAGAGCTTCTGCATCCGCTCCAAGACTGTATAAGCAAAGAGCAAGGGCATAGGCTGATCCTATTGCATCTCCGTCAGGTCTCTTATGAAAAAAAATACGGAAGGCTGTATCGGGCTTTCCGCATTCTTTTTTCAGAGCTTCCGCCATTTCATCGGGGGAAAGCATTTTTTCATTTATTGGATCCATTATTATCGTCTTTTCCTTTGTTTTCCAATTTTCTGTAAAAGATCATTCCTGCAATGCTGACAGCAGCCAGTGTCAGAAAGACGATCATCGCCTCTGCATATCTTCCTTCACTCACTGCATCTCCGCTGATCGCGGATGCGATTATCGCCGGTATACGTCCCAGAGTGCAAACTATAAGCCATTTTACGGGATTGATATCCGTAAGGGCAGCAAACAGATTAAAAACATCCTTTGGCGATCCGGGGATTATGAAAAGCAAAACCAGCAATCGTTTCCACCTCGGCGATCCCTCAATGAATTTCAGCTTTTTAAGCTTATCCTCAGAGATAAAAAACAGTGCTGTCTTTTCACCAAAGCGTCTTACAAGAAAAAAGACAAACATGCTTCCGAGACCGCAGCCCAGAATACTTAACAGAGTCGCCATCAATGGACCGAAAGCGTAGCCTCCGGCCATCTGAAACGGGCCGCCGGGTACAAATGCCGCGATCGTCTGAAACATCATAAGAAGCACGAATACCAGGTATGACCAGACTCCGAATCCATCAAGCCATTTTTTAAACCTTTCATTATCCGAAACCAGCTCAACCAGCGGCTTACCAACTCTTATACAGATCATCACGAAAAGAAAAACAACCAGTACAAGTACTCCCCATGCTATCAGACGGCGTATCAGAGCTCGTTTTTCAGCTTCCTCACTCATTCTTTAGCGCTTTTTTCAACTCTCTTTACAACCGATGCCCACATCTGTGACTGCAGCTCACCAATGTAACCGTTTTCATTGCACACAACTTTAAACTCTTCGTAAACAGTGTCATAGCCTGACTTTCCGGCTTTTCCAAGTTCCTCTGAGTATTTCTCTATGATCTCGCGTTTTTTCATTTCTTCCATTTATTTTTTCTCCTTTCGGAACAGATTTTCGTTTATTGTTTTATTGCAAATGCATAATCTTTGAAATATAATTGTATCACATAGTGGGTAAATAGTTCACACTTTAGTTATGTTATGGGGGGAGGTCATTTAATATGAAGAACGTTCTTATAGTCGAAGACGACAGGATTAATCTGTCATGTGCGGAGATGGCTCTGAAAGGTCTGTGTATAGTCACTCCCACAGCTTCTGCTTCGCAGGCACTCCAATATCTGGATAGCAATACACCTGATCTGATACTTCTGGATGTCAGTCTCCCTTTTATGGATGGTTTTGAACTGATAAAAACGATCCGATCAGGCGGACGTTCAAAGAACATTGCAGTTATCTTTCTCACTTCCAGTCTTGATGAATCGATCATAGCCAAGGGCCGCGAGATGGGTGCTCTTGATTTCGTAAAGAAACCTTTTATTCCGAGCATTCTGGTTGATAAGGTTGATCGCGCCATCCATCTTTCGGAAGACATTGATGACAGGATAAAGAACGGACAGCTGGATATTCCCGACCAGACAGCTCCTGCACCCGCTCCTGATCCTGCTCCCGCTCCGGAACCTGCCGTTCCCGTCAATTACGCCGCAGGAACTCCGGCACCTGTTCCTCCCTCACCGGCCTCTGCTGCTCCGGCATATCAGGCCCCTGTTGCTCCGACTGCTCCGAGTTCAATGAATCCCGCTGATAATCAGGTTCATTATTCTGTTTCTTCTCAGATGACGATGTCTTCTTCAGATGTTACAGAACGTTCCATACGCGATCAGCTCACGGGCCTCTTCAACAGAGCATACGCAGGCTCTCTTATAGATGCAAAACTCAGTATGAATTCCAGAGGTATGCTGTTTGTAATGGGTCTCGACAACACCGGTCTTGTAAATGAGATGTTCGGTAATATCGCCGGTGATAATCTTCTCAAGCTCTTTGGCGAAGCACTCCGTTCATATACTTCGGTAAACGATGTTGTCTGCCGTCTCGGCGGCGACCAGTTTGCCGTATACTTTGACGGCATGCAGGAAAGAAAAGAGGCTGAGGAAAGAGCATCACTCTTAAAGAAACGTGTAAAGGGACTTATGGGTGGCACCACCAATGCTCCGGAAGTCACTTTCTCCGCAGGCATTTCATGCAGCCCTGATGACGGTTCTGATTTTGAAGGACTTCTTGATGCTGCAGGAAAGGCACTCTATCACGTAAAACAGAGCGGAAAAAATGCTTTCCACTTCTACGGAAAGAAGGTATCCGAAAGCGAAGCTGAACGTGACGGTCGACTTGTTGATATAAAGACTCTTGCAGGAATGCTTGAAAGCAGTGACGGCATTTCCTCCGGAGCTTACAAAATGGAATTTGACGACTTCCATCAGGTTTATAATTTTATTAAACGTACACTCAAGAGAGAAAACAAGAATGTACAGTGCGTACTATTCACTCTCATGCCGGTAGTCGGCAAGGATCCGGATACGACAGAAACCGATCTTGCAGTTGAAATGCTTGAGCAGGCTGTGTTTGAATCACTCCGCACCGATGATGTGGCAACCCGTTACTCAAACCGACAGGTAGTTGTAATACTTATGAATGCAGCTCCTGCTGCCGCACAGATAATCGTTCAGCGTATCGCTGATGTATTCTACAAGAGATATCTGGCCGGCAAATTCGGAATCGGATATGACTTTGTACAGATGAACAACTGATAAAGATTAACCATCAACAAAGAATCAAAAGGGCCTGTTTTACAGGCCCCTTGCTTCGTCCAGAGAAATACCGTTTCCGGCACTTCCAAGCGGTATCTTATGATCCAGCCCTACGAACTTACCATTCTCGGTCCACAGGACTTCTTTTACAAAATTATATTTATCAGCATCCCATGTAGTGAAATCATCCTTTACAAGCCCGCCTGTATCTCCCGAATTTGCATTGAAGCACCAGAAGGTGTGGTTGAGATGATAGTTGCCTATCAGCTCTCTCATATATGTCATCCAGGTAAGGTTTGGTTCCCTCATAAATCCGCCCCACTCCCCTACAAGAATAGGCGCTATATTCTCTTCTTCGATATAGAGCCAGTTATCATGCCAGCAGTCTTTCATCAGGGAATCATAATCATAATCGCCTTCAAACCAGGGCTGTGCAAATACTGTAGGACCATAATCATGAGGTGAGTATACAAGCTTATCCTGATACTTTCCGAGATCTACCGGATAATCCTTCACACCGCGGAGATTGCCGCCCCACCAGGTAAAATAATAATCGTCATCATCGACTGAAGAATAATCACCGTTTTTCTTTATATCCATCGGATATATTTCAGTGCCTTCTACCATAATAAGAACATTCGGATTCTCTTTAAGCACTGCAGCCGCAGCCTTCTCCGCTTCGTATTTCCAGTTGTTTTTATCCTTAGAGTCATTCCATATGGCTGCCTTGTCACCTTCGGAAGGCTTGCCGTGAGGTTCATTCTTAAGGTCATATGCGATGATAGTATCATCATCCTTATATCTTGCAGCCATCCATGAAAGCGCCTCTATGTACTGTTCTTCGGATATCTTATCCGTATACCAGAGATTGGTCATGTGACCCGAGGCATCGGTATTGGCACTGTGAATATCTATCATCACTTTAAGCCCGTTTGCACGGAACTGTCCTATCACATGATCGAATATCTCAAGTGAATCCATCCCCACAAGATAATCATTTGTAGCCTGATTGAAATTGGCATCCGGAGCCTTACCCGCCTTCCACTGAAGGATAAGTTCAGCTGATATTGGGATCCTCACAAGATTGAATCCATGGTCGGCAATGGAATTGATGGAAGTATGAAGATCTGCCGCCCAGAGGCCATCAAAAAGATTGGTTCCTGTGCTGTAACCAAACCAGTTAACTCCGGTAAGCCATACCTGCTTTCCCTTGCTGTCATATATCTTTGATCCGTCTGTATGAAGCCAGTCATCTGTTGTAGGTTCCGGAACAGGAAGTTCCTTTGGATCACTCTTTATCGTATCAACTGCTCCCGATGATCCGTCACCTCCATTATCGCCAGAAGACTGCACAGAAGCTGGTGCGCTTCCGGAAGCCTTGAGTTCGCCGGCCTCCAGCTCATAGCTCATATCACCTGAAATGCCGGCAAGTATAACACCGAATTCGGTATTCGATCCCGCAGGGATCTGTGCATTATAATCAACATTTGTGACAATAAGTGTACCATCCTTCAAAGCAAAATTACCGTTCCAAGAATTGTCTACAGTTGCATCTCCGGTATTTATCCTGATAGTCCATCCGTCCACATCCTGAGATGTACCGTTATATATCTTCACGGCAAGCTGCTTATAAACAGGAGACTCACCCCAGCTTCCTGTTTCTGTTATTTCTGCAGTAAGTTCGCCTGTTGACTTTGCGGACTTCTCTTCTTTTTTCTCATCATCCTTCTTGTCATCACCAGGCTTTTCTGCAGTCTCAGTAACAGCCGCAGTTTTCTGCGACTTCTCTCCTGCAAGCTCTTCATGTCTGTTACCTGCAATCCTTATGATCAAAACAGCGACCAACACTAAAATGCCAAGTGCGATCGTTGCTCCTATACTTATAAAAAGGATCTTCTTTTCTTTTTCCATTACCGCTTGTGCTCCTTATTTAAGTTCATCAGAATCCAGATCTATCGTAAAAGGACCGTCATTGATTATCGTGCACTTCATGTCAGCGCCAAAGGTCCCTGTGCCCACATTCTCTGCTCCAAGTATATCCCTGCAGCTTTTGATCACATATTCATATAGTTCTTCTGCGTGAGCCGGATCTCCAGCCTTTATAAAAGAAGGACGGTTGCCTCTTTTGCAGTCTGCATAAAGCGTAAACTGTGACACTAACAACACCTTACCGCCAACATCCGAAAGACCGAGATTTGTCTTCCCATTTTCATCCGCAAAGATGCGCATGCCTGTCAGCTTTTTTACAAGCCTGTCTGCATCTTCCCTTGTATCTTCAGCGCATACGCCGACCAGAACAAAGAATCCTTTTTCTATAGCAGAGAAAAGCTTTCCGTCTATCTCAACTGATGCACTCTCCACTCTCTGTACAAGAAATTTCATTTTCTGAATTCCACCTTGAGCTTCGGATTTTCCTTACAAGCCTCTTCAAAGACACGCTTAAAATTCTTCATGTAACGGCTCATCATGCATTCAGCCTCAAAGGTATCCGTGAAGATAAACTCCGTATCCTCATCGATGAGCTTCAGCATATCCTGAAATTCCTCAAGGGTGCTCTTAAAATATGAAGGAAAGGTAAGATACTTTCCCATTTCGGAATAAACATCATCCGGGTTGTACATTTTCTTAAGTGATATTGTATATGTCATAGTTAAGCCTCCGCTCTTCTTATATTTCTACTGCATGTTTATTATACACTACTCTATATTGTTCGCATCAGAACACTTTATCCGTCTTATACCGCAGGATGTTAAATGAACCGAAACCGCGGAAATGAAGAGTACCAATGCCGGATACAGGAGCAGTATATTCAGATAATTGCATTTGGCACTGATCTTATGTATCCCCAATCCCAGAAATACCGGTTTCGAAACAAACAAAATCACAGGGCCTGATACCACGGCCGCCACCAGCATTGCGAGCATTAATACTATTGAAAACCTTAAGATATGCCATATGATAAGCGATGATTCCTTAAAGCCAACAGCTTTCAGCAGTGCGATCTGATTTTTCTCCGAATTGATAAAAGTCTTTTCCATAAGGACGGATATCATTATATCCAGCACAAGCATTATCACGATCATAATATTTCTGATCGAATTAATAGGACCTGACACACCTAGTATTTCTTCTACTACCTCATCAGCCAGACCGACATTCAAAAAGAACGGATCTTTAGAGATCAGCTCACATCTGTTTTTTAATTCACTAACAGAAGGTTCATCATAAAATCTTATGCAAATATCGTCATCCGGATATCCTATGAAGCAGGAATCCGGTGAAACCCTCACGGTCTCTCCCGTATTTGTAAAAGATTCATAAACACCTGTGATGATCTTATCACTGTAACCATCTCCCAGATCAGCTCTTATAGTGTCTCCGATATGCAATCCGTATTTAGCGCTTATACCGGAGCTGATAGACAGCTCTGATGCATATTTCGGAGCTTCACCTTCTGTATAATCATGTATATCATCAGGTGCATTTACAAACTTCACGGTAACAAATGTCAGTTGTTCTCCTTTTATCTCATATGATGCAAACTGTGCCGTATCAGAAAAGACTGAACACGGCATTCCTTCTAAAGTCAGTTTTTCCTCATACCCCTTCAGCCACGATATCATCTGTTCCTCAGAATAATCACTAAACAGATCCGCATAACAGGTGCAGGAGATATCACATTTTGCAAGCAGCATTTGCGTAAATATCCCGCTCTTAAGTGTAGTGACCGCATTATCCAATGAAAGAAGAGTAAGTGCACATAAGAAGAATGCCAGGAAAATACCAATATATCTTGTTGGCGAACTAAATATATCATTCAAAGCCAGATAAAAATGCGAGGGAATACCGCACATCGGCATGCGTATCCCTTTCTTTCCAGTAAACCTTTCTCCAGCCGATCCATATCTTATCGCATCGATCGGCGAGAACTTCTTTACTTTGCCTGTACTTATCCATGCATTACCCGTAACAAACACAGCAACAAACAGACATCCTAACAGATTCGGAACAAAGCTCAGATCATTAGACATCATCATTTTCTGTTCCGTAGAGATAAGTACTACCTTGGCAAACGGAATGCTTAAAAAGAAACCGGCTGTGCTTCCTACAGCTGCAAGAGCCATGTATTTAGCGGTATTGATCCTTCTTAATTTCCTGTTTTCAAGTCCTATGGCTTTAAGAATACCTATTTCCCTGAAATCTTCCTCAAAACTGAAACTAACCGAAAAATGAATCGTTACGGAAGAAACAGCAACCAGCGCTATGCTGAATAAGATCATAAGAAAAACAGAAATGAAATCCATAAGATAAAAAAGAGGTATCTGTCTTCTTGAAATGCTGACTCCTCCAAACCCGGAGATCGTCTTAGCAACAGAATCAGGATCCTCTGTATTCAGGAACCCCAACACCCCATATACATCACTATCTTTAAACACCGGATAACTGCTGATCTTTTCGAAATCATTTTCATTTAACAGTAACCTGGTCGCACCTATCATTTCAGAATTAGGAAAGGCCGCATCCTTCATCACGCCGTCTATAACGAGGTCCATTTTCTCACCATCAATATCTATGGTGATCACATCCCCCGGTATCAGATCATTAATATCCATATAGCTGACATTCAACCATATATGCCCTTCCTCAACATTCGTTATCTCATTATCATCCTTGTCATATATTTTCTCGCCACGGCGATTGAAATCCACAAAAAGAGGAACAGCTTTATCGGTTATTAATCGTCCGCCTTCTCTGATACTGTTTTTGTATGAATAAAACCGCTCCAGTTTGAGCCCCGTCACAGTCTCATTTTCACAAACGAAATCCCTTATCTCATCAGGAGTGTATTTTCCGTTATACAGAAGTATGACATCGCCCGCTCCCGCCTTATCCAGAAAACGATCCAGGCCTCCGAAAACCGAAAGTATATTCGATGCCCCCGCTCCCGCAAACATGGATGCCATGATAACAAAGATAAGAATGATAATGTTCATCGTCTTTCTTCGCATCAGTTCTTTTTTCAACATTTTAAATAACATACGCTCATTTTATCATTAATTCGCTATAAACATACAAAAAATAAAGGAGCCAAAGCTCCTTTGTTTTTCTAAAAACTGAGTTCATCAATAAAATTCATCCTGAAAGTCATGGTTCCTCCGGATACAGCCCGTGTCTTTTCCGCCGCTTTTTCCCCGCATTCTCCGAAATACTCACATGCAGCTTTCACGGCATCTGTTCCCGAAGTCTTATTTGAAGCCATAAATGCGGCTATTATACAGCTTGACATACACCCTGTACCCGTGATCCTTTTCATCATAGGGTCACCGGCCGTGCATAGCAGATCTTTTTTCCCGTCAGTAATATAGTCCTTTACACCGCTTCTTACAATGATAAGTCCATATTCCGAAGCAAAGGCTGCAGTTTCCTGTTCTGATGGATAATCTAAATGATCATCCAGCGGTTCATCCACTCCTGTAACCGTCGCCTTCCCTCTTACAGCGGAAGCGATCTCGGCGGCATTGCCGCGTAGGCAGTCTATGAATCCTGCCCCTAGCATTTCCTTCATAAAATCTCTTCTATAAGAAGATCCGCCGACTCCTACGGGATCGAGCACAACAGGATGTCCGCATTCATGCGCTTCTGCTGCCGCCAGTTCCATAGCTTTAAAACTCTCTGTCGCTCCAAGATTCAGAACCAGAGCGCTGCATCCGTGCTGAACCTCCTTAGCTTCCTGCCAGGCATGTGACATTGTTGGCGAAGCTCCTGCCGCAAGCAGTGCATTGGCACAGTCCAATATCGTAACGTTATTGGTAATACACTGCACAAGAGGTACTGTTTTTCTCACATTCATTAATTGTTCAGTATACATATTTACCCGATCATTTATTCAAGCATGTCTTTCATACGCTGCAGACTCCCTGTTCCGGAAAGCGCAAGTGTAAGTATGGCAGCAAGTATTGTTCCTCCGCAGGTAGAGATCAGAAACGGTCCTACAAAAGCAAAAAGTGTTGCTTCGCTGTTTCCCATAAGGTAAAGCGCTACAGGATAGCATAACATACCGCCTATGATCCCCGTTCCGAATACCTCACCTATATATGCTGCCGGAAGCTTTTTAACAGCTTTGTACAGGAGTCCCGAAAGAAGCGCTCCGCACATGGATCCCGGAAACGCAAAAAGTGTTCCGAGTCCGAAAGCATTCCTTAGAACGCTGGTCACAAATGCGCATCCAAGCCCCCACCAGGGTCCTAACAGTACAGCACAAAGTACGTTTACCATATGCTGTACAGGGCTGCACTTGCTTCCGAGCATAGGGAACGAAAACAGCGAGCCGATTGTTGCAACTGCCGCGAAGGCTCCACAGACTGCAAGTTTTTTTACATTGATCTTTTTCATGATATTATCCTTTCCGGGCTTTTGCCCAGGACGGATATATCATGTGCTATACCCGTCCTATATTTTTTTTGTTTGCTTTGCTTTCTTTATTGCTTTTAACTACAAAGCCTGCTGCCAGGCCAAAAACCGCTGTCACAATAAGGCAGGGAATTGTTTCTCCGAATATCCCCACAAGTGAGACCATCCATGATGCATAGGATTCCGGAGCAGCATCTACCGCAAGCAGCAGCCTGTATACTCCAAAGCCTATGAGCCATACCAAAAGATTGCCCCAGTTGAATTTCTTTTCAGCATCGGAATGCTTAAACACAAAGAAATCAATTATCATCACGCCTATCATCGGAGTGAATACCGATCCGATGAAATAAAGGAAATTCGTGATATTATCCATTGTCCATATGATCGCAGCCACAGTTCCAAGGGCAGCCACGATGATCGCAACCACCTTTGCCGATACCTTCTTTGTTATCGACTCAAAAGAAACACCTGCAGACCATGCGTCAAGGAATGTTGTGGTCACTGTAGAGAAAATGATTATCAACATTCCGGCTATGCCAAATCCCGCAGCATTCATGATGCCTGCCAGATCCATACTCTTTAAGCACAGCACTGCTCCGATACCGATCATATACATGAATATCGAAACCAGATTGTAGATCACTGTTCCCGCAAGCGTTGCCTTGAATGGTTTCTCGGTCTCCGATGTATAGTCGGATATAAGCGGCAACCATGATATCGGCATTGCGGCAGCCAGTTCCACCGCACCTCCGAATCCCGGCACATAACCTCCGAGCACATCAAGATCAGGAATCGCTTCAAACACATTCTTTCCTCTGAAGATAACTGCACATAACAGTATGCTTAAGATAAAGAGTGCGCCCATAGCTATGGTGTTTACCTTGCCAAGGCTCTGAAGCCCTATAAAGAGCCATACGATTATGAGGCCGCCTATAACGAGAGCCCACAGCCAGTGTCCGGTCTGAAATATACCATTTGCCGTAATTGCGCCATCATATATCATGATCGCAGTCCAGCCTACAAGCTGCAGCACATTCAGGAATGCAAAGAGAAGTCCGCCGTATCCACCGAAGCTTCCTTTGACAGTCTCCATTGCAGACTTTCCGGTGCGCGCACCTATCATGCCGGCAGCAAACATAAGTGATCCGCCTATAAGATGTCCGATAATGACCGCTGCCATAGCTTTCGCAAAACCAAGACCTGCAAGGCTGGTACCTGCAAGTATCTCGGCAAGTGAAATACCGGCTCCAAACCACACAAGTGAAACATTGAATACAGATAGTTTCTTCATTAGTTTTCACCTCCCTCTGCCCATCTGCCTGTTATGTCATAGCAGTGCTTAAGAGGGCCGCTTCCCCTTCCAAGGTTAAGACCTGCTCCCAGAGCACCTGAAAGATACTCTTTTGCGCGTCTTACGGACTCATTCATTCCATATCCCTTTGCCAGGTTTGAAGCTATGGCGCTTGATAAAGTACACCCTGTTCCATGTGTATTAGGATTGTCTATTCGCTTTCCATGAAACCATTCTCCGGTTCCACCCGCATACAGATAATCATTCGCATCAGCAAGACTGTGCCCGCCTTTGCAAAGAACTGCGCATCCATAGCCTTCATAGATCCTCTTTGCACATTCTTCCATATCTGCTTCACTCTTCACCTTCATTCCGGAAAGCACTTCACATTCCGGGATATTGGGTGTTATCACAGATGCAAGAGGCATAAGCTTTTCCTTAAGGAAATCGATCGCATCATCAGAAATAAGCTTTGCTCCGCTGGTCGCAACCATAACAGGATCAACAACTATATTCTCTGCTTTGTAAAATTCAAGTCTTTCCGCGATGACTTCTATAAGTCCTGTGGAAGCCACCATGCCGGTCTTTACTGCGTCCGGCCTTATATCAGTAAATATCTGATCTATCTGTTTCTTAAGGAACTCAGGTGTTGATTCCATAATATCGATAACGCCGGTCGTATTCTGCGCAGTAAGAGCCGTGACAGCGGACATTGCATATACTCCGTTTGCTGTCATGGTTTTGATATCTGCCTGTATGCCGGCGCCTCCGCAGGAATCACTTCCTGCGATCGTTAATGCTGTTCTCATATCATTCTCCTTTTTGTCTGTTAATCGAGATGCACTAATTTTATATAGCGACATGAGGTGGTGCCCCCAACCTGCCGCTTATGCTTATGATTTTTACCTTATCATGCTTTCAAGTTCTGCTCTGAATCTTTCCGCCTCCTTCTTTATATCCTCAGCCGCAAACACACCGCTTACGGTGGCCGCGCCTGCAATTCCGCTTCCCTTAAGGCTCTGTACATTATCAGCTGTGATACCCGCTATAGCGACCACCGGGATGGATACATGTGATGTGATATTCTTAAGCTCCTCATAAGACAGTTTGTTCTTAACTGCCTTAGTTGAAGTCGGAAAAACCGCTCCGCATCCAAGATAGTCGGCACCGGCTGCTTCTGCAGCCACAGCCTCTCCCGTATTATGAGCCGTAGCTCCTATGATCGCTCTGTTCCCCAGCATCTTTCTCGCCGTAACAAGATCGGTATCATCTAACCCCAGATGCACACCGTCAGCCTCAAGTTTTACAGCCATATCCACATCGTCATCAATGATAAAAGGGACTGAATATTTCCTGCATACATCCCTTACTTCGATCGCCTCTTCCTGACCACGGTCTGAAATACCTGTACCGAATTCCTTATTGCGCAGCTGTATCATGGTAACACCGCCCTGTATCGCAAGTTCACAGGCCTCGGCAAGTGAAAGCTTCTTATCACGTAAACGCATGGTTCTTTCATCTTCAATTTTGATCTGTGCGTATTCAAGCCATGACCGATCTGTCACGGCATATAGCAGAAGTGATTTTTCCAAATTGAATACAGACATAAAAAAATCCCTTTCGGTGATACCAATAAAATGTATACCGAAAGAGAGTAAAAAGGGCATTGCCCTTCATAAATATCACTATATTCTATGCTTCCCTACGCCGGTACTGTCCGGATCAGGTAATAAGGGTCGGCGCCTTAGCGCCTTCTCAGCAATCGCTCCCCTAGCGGTACAGCCGAGAGTTTATCGCTTTATGGAACGATTGTCAAGAATACATTTATATTTTTATCTCCCCCAAAAAACTGTTTAATACATCCTGATATGTTACGGGCTCAACATACCCAGCCCATCCTTCTGCTTTTCTATTTATAATTGTCACCGCCCATTGATAAGTCTCTTATCAATTATGGGAGGTGGGCGACAACTATCCTAACTCAAAGGGGGGGGTGAATAAGACGCACACTTGGTTGTTTGATGTTATGTAAAATAACATCAATGAAATGTATGTGAATGCCCATCTGAAAGGGCTGAATAATTGTTGCGGGATTACATAAAACATTGAATTCAAGCTTTTCTTAAATAATTACGATCCCGGAGAGCTGATAACTTGCCATGAGATTACATAATATTCTGAGGGCATTCTTTCTAGCGATCATTGCTATCTGATGCGTGAATAAAACTGATTATTTCAAGTTATGTAATGTTACCACAGACCTTCATAACCTAAACTGAATTTATGCATTAGTAACACTTGATTTATCAGTATTATGTAATGCTGCCACAACCTTCACGGATGGAATTGGCCGGCTGGGGGAAATATATGCCCGTGCGGCACGCTTACGCTATTCGTGCGCTCGTAACGGACGCTAAGGACGCTGAATGCTGGCATTTGTAAAATTCACGTATCTGCAACGGACGCATTCAAGCCGCGTCCAAGCGCCGACGGCGCCCGGGATGCCGCACTTGGCATAAGATTTCCCCCGGCCGGAAGCAAAGGTTCTAAAACCGGAATATGTTATAATAATTGTCACCGTTCCCTTGATAAGCATCTTATCAATTATGGGAGGTGGGTGACAACTACCCTAACTCAGAGGGCTACGGCTTTATATGAATATAGGTCCAATAAGATTTTATTCATTTACTTATCCAAATAGGATGTCCCCTATATTCCCAGTATAATATATACATACCATACAACATCATTAAAACACAAAATGTAATTCTAAACTTTTTATGCTTTTTATCATCTATCACTGAAACGATAATATACAGCAAGCATGCTAGTATACATCCAACAATTTCAAGATATCTATCCAAACCACACAAATTTGTCAGTATAAGACCTAATATTACAATAATAACCGCCAGTATATTAAGAATAAGCGCTACCTTTTTTTTATCAATACCATGTCCCATTTAATCAGCCCCATTCCAACTACAATATCTATTGTAGTTATTCCTTCAACCTTTCCTATCTGAAAGTCTGAATCGATTCTATTTATATAAAACGGTACTTTTTCAGCGCTAAAAAACTTATATGCTATATCGTCTCCACTCCCGGAAATTCTACACGAAACATCTCCTTTATCTGATTCAAGTATTTTTCTAAAAGAATTAATTTCTGTTTGACGACCTTGCGCATCAACCGCTGCATACAGTCCCCCAACTCCTATCAAAAATCCTATAGGAGCGGGTACTTTGAAAAATCCCGCCACAGAAATTATTACAGAAAGTGTCGGATCAAAATCAGATTCCCACTTAACCTGAATCTTATCCATGACATCATCTATCTTTGCCTCCATGGGATCCGCGTTGTCAAAATCTCTTTTCGTAACCGCAGTATATAATTGTTCAAATGTAAAATACAGTTTCTTTGAAGACAGTACAGATTCAAGCGCAGGATCACTATTATAGAGATACCCGTCCCCTACATCATAAAGAGTCTTTTCACACTTCTACACTCCACCATCCGGGGCATACACCCAGTTATCCTGATGGATCGAAAAGTCATATTCGATCTCTGCATTTCCAACGCTGAGAATCTCTATTGTATATGTTTTGCCCGGTTCAAGAAGAACGCTGTCTCCTTCCCAAATATCCGGCATCATTTCCTGCCCGTTTTTATCATATGTTATCATTACCACATCCCAGGCTGCACTATCATCCAATCATTTCATATCTTGCAGCAAATACAGACAGAAAAATCCTCACCTCAATTAAAAGCATTGAAATGAGGACAAAATCAGTTCTCCGATTAAATAATCCCTATAGCTACACAGACCAAAAACACCGCAACCACAAATGATAATGCAGCACCTATCAAACAACTCTTCTTTTGGGTCTTTTTGCTCAACAAAATAAAATAAACGCTTCCCAACCCACACCAAGCAATACCACACACTTCAGCTAGCAAAAGACAAAACGAGTTATGTGATATAGTTGTAGCAACCATAAAAGCGACACTCAGTATCGCCAACACAAAACATGCAATCTCTATCACTTTAAAACCGGAATATTTATTCACTGTTTTTCTCCTTATCACTTAAACAATAATCCATCTTTTACATCCTGATATGTTATGGGCTCAACATCCCCAACCCATCTTTCATTTTTTCTGTTAATATATCCTTTATTATCCCATCCGTTAAACACACAGATTTGATGAAAATCAAGTATCCCGGCATTTAAAATAGGACAACAAACATTCATATCATAATCATATAGTGTTTTCTCATTATCTTTGGAAATATCAATTTTGGATTTATCATATAAAGTAAACCCCAATCCAGCGAAGGTGGCTGCGGCACCTACAATTTTAACCGGAATATTCGGCGACCAAAACAAAAATACCACTCCAGCAACAGAGATCGCTTCACAAAAATATATTTCATTCTCCGAAGGCAAGCTATATGTTAATTCTTTCAGGATATCATTTATCTTTTCTTCCTTTGATTTTTCAACAGCTTCCGGATTATCTATACTAAACCCAGTAGCAGCCTTATATAACAATTCTGGTGTTATATACAGTATTTCACCAACTTCTAATGATTCAGATTTAACTCTTCTACCAGGCAATCCAGGAAATCCATACAATCGAAAATCACATTTTTTAAAAACCCCTCCTGCAGGAGCATACACCCAGTTGGCTTGAGAGATAACAAAATCATATCCCATAACATTTTCACAATTAACATGTATGGTATAAGTCCGTCCTTCTTTTAACAAAAAAGTGCCATCATCATCAACATACACAGGATACTCAACATAATCATTTGCAAAATTACTCGATAACGAACGCATTGACGATCGTTCCGGATATGTTATCTCAACAGAACAAAATCTATTTGACCCAGGGGTATCAGATTCTTCTCTTTCAACAGAATAACGGTAAAAAGAAGTTTCTTCCGGAGTGATTGTAAATGAAGCAATTCCACTTTTTCTGTGAAATCTTATACCGGATACTGACTCTGTAGCTTTGTCGGATGATATGCTATGGATCGAGCATTTTGTAAGCGTTCCATCCGACCAGTTTGATTCATCCGTACTCCTCGGATTGACCGAGTCACTGAAAAGATAACTGTCATCAATTGCTGCATCATTGATATACATAGGATTAGCAATCGCTACAAATATATCTTTATCATCCGGATAGTAATCATTGTCTGTATCATTTGAAAAAGGATTGGACACTACCGGTACTATCTCAATATCTTCAAGCTGACGCAATGCAGTATCTGACATACTTAATCGCCATGTCTTCGGGCATGAGGCATATCCATAGAAACTATTATACTCCTTAACTGTTATACGACCAATCGCATCGGCTGAGATCTTTCTTATCGCATCAAAATCTATCTCATCTACATCCGGAATGGTATCATGATCATAATCCCTGTCACTGATACTATTGATATGACCGAAATCCTTGGGCAGGAAATTGCCACCTAAAGACTCTATCCTATTCTCGTTATCAAAATCAGACAAAGCGTCATAATCATCCCATTCACAAACAAAGCGATGTTCATAATAAGAGTTTGTATTGTCCCATTTCCCCTTAGTAGAACAATGCCTTTCTTCCGGACAAGGGCATGCCTCTATCAACGCCCAACGAAGCCCCTTATATAAATAGGGGTTCCCCATCCAATTTTCATAGTCCCATTCCTCACCGGTTATCCATTGAAAAGATTCTTGTCCTTCTTCTATTAAGGCGCCAAGCGAGTAGACATCTGCTCTTTTGCATTTATCACCACAATACTCCCGCATAAAGAATTCCTCCTCTTCTGCCGAAGTTATTGTAATAAGGTGCCCTCCAAGGGCTTCACAATAAGCCTCTGCATCGGGCCAATTCATTTTAATATCAAAAAACTTATATGCATGTCCATTAAACATTTTGACAGCGTTGTAATCATCCTCTTCAGCTGATCGATCTGCAGCTTCTGATCGATCCTCATAGGTTTCTACGATCCACTCTGTTTCTTCTTCATTTGATCCACTGAATACTGCAGATCTTGCTTCTACAGCTCTAACATCAGTTTTCTCTTCTATCCCGAAGTGCTCCAGATAACTGTTTCTGTCAGCAAGGAACAGGTCGCCCATATATTCGGAGCTCACACTTATCGTATTATCAGCTTCATTGTATTCACAATCTACAGGGAAAAAGGAATCTGCTTCT
>JAEEGL013161115.1_pt1 | contig 74282 bp, 61 predicted proteins | sample 9134231 | NCBI WGS metagenome assembly JAEEGL01 (sample SAMN16246548, study PRJNA631951) | gut metagenome | biome: gut microbiome; feature: rumen; material: fiber-attached | host: Bos | place: Iran: Karaj | collected 2018-10 | reverse complement strand
GCTGGAGGGGAATATGAAGCCGTATTCCTTGGCGTGGGATACTACTTTTTTGAAGAATTCTTCTTGATTTGCCATAAAGTGATATTGAATATTATGATTTAGGAGTAAGCGTGACATTTACATTCACATTGCCTTCGCCTTCGTACCAATGTCTGTCACCATTAGAAAGGGGGATGTCGCGCGTGGGAACGTTTACTGTGGTGTCGAGGTAGCTGCCGTTTTCGACACCGTCGATGTCGGAGAAGGTGAGCTGGATAGGCTCACGGGGAAAGGACCTGAGGGTGGTCTTGAAGTTTCCAAGGGCATCGGTGGAGTCGAAGGGGAGACGGGAAGGGGCTTGCACACCCCAGCTGCGGGATACTTCAATGCCTGGGACTGGATTGCCATCGGGAGCGGTGACCGTTCCCATGACATGGTACTTTGCTTCGGGGGTGCCGTATTCGACAGGCATGATGCAACTGGTGTTCATGCCCAAGGCTGCGGCAGCCAGGGCAATAAACCATTGTTTCAGTTTGAGGTATTGGATACGCATGTTTTTTAATGTGTTAATTCGTTAATGTGTTAACGTGTGAATGTGTTAGTCGATTTGCAAGTTAACACATTCACACATTAACGAATTAAAAAGATTACTTTTTGGAAGCGGCCTGGGTGGCGGTGATGGCCACAACATTGACAACATCTTCGACACTGCAGCCACGGCTCAGGTCGTTGATGGGGGCGGCCATGCCCTGCATGACGGGACCCACAGCCTCGGCACCGGCCAGACGCTGGACGAGTTTGTAGCAGATGTTGCCGCTCTGGAGGTCGGGGAATACCAGTACGTTGGCTTTGCCGGCGATGTCGCTGCCGGGGGCTTTGCTTGCACCCACTTTGGGGACGATGGCGGCATCGGCCTGGAGTTCGCCGTCGAGATGCACATTGGGGTCGAGTTCGTGGGCCACGCGGGTGGCCTCAATCACTTTGTCGACCAACTCGTGCTTGGCGCTGCCCTTAGTGGAGAAACTGAGGATGGCGACACGGGGATCTTCGAAACCGGCAATGGCTTTGGCGGTCTGAGCGGAAACCACGGCAATCTGTCCTAACTCTTCAGCAGTGGGGCAGGGGGTGGCAGCGCAGTCGGCGAAGACGAACATGCCGTTCTCGCCATAGGTGGTGTCTTTAAGAATCATGATGAACGCACCGCTGACGACGCTCACGCCGGGAAGGGTCTTGACAATCTGGAAGGCGGGACGCAGTACGTCGCCGGTGGCATTGCGGGCACCTGCCACTTCGCCGTCGGCGTCGCCGTTCTTGATAAGCATGCAAGCCAGATACAAGGGGTCGGCTACAAGCTTCATGGCTTCGTCCATCTGCATGCCTTTCTTTTTGCGGATTTCGCAGAGCATTTGAGCGTAGTACTCTCTTTTGGGATTGGTTTCGGGGTCGATGATGGTGGCCTTGTCGATGTTTTTAAGACCCCACTCTTTGGCTAGACCTTTGATTTCGGCTTCGTTGCCGAGCAGAATAAGACGGGCTATACCTTCGGCCAGAATGATATCGGCTGCTTTGAGGGTTCTTTCTTCAGTACCTTCGGCCAGCACTATGGTTTTGCCGGCTGCTTTGGCTTTGGAACGGATTTGTTCAAGAAGTGTCATAATAATAATGTTTTAATGTTTTATTGTGTTATATTCTATTGTGTTGCGATTAGTCGAAGAATTTCCACGTGAGGCCGAAATAGAAACCAAACTGGTTGGCGGGGTAGTGGGGCAGGAGGTAGTAGCTATGTGACTCCAAAAAGCTGTTGAAGTGCCCTGCTTTGGCGTAGATGCTGGCACGTTTCACCTGCAGGTTGATGAAGAAGTCGGCCCACAAATAGTTGCCCACCTCAATCTTGTCCTGTTTGAAAAACACACCCAGCAAGGGGTCGTAACCGTCGGCTTTGAATTTGGTGTGATACCTTATGTCGAATCCAATCTGGGTACGCAATGCGTTGTTGAAGAGTTTGAAATCGGCATAGATGGAATTCTTGCTGGCAAACAGCGGCACGCGTATCTGGTTTTGGTCGCTGCTGTATTGCACATGTTGCTGCATATCGTAGTGCAGCCAGGAGGTCACCTTGAGGTTCAGGTTCACACGCAACTGCATCAGCAGTGCCCCGCTGTCGGTTTGGTGGGGTATCAATTTATCGTCTTCGCCTTTTTGCTGGAACCAGATGTTGTGACTCACCTGCTGAACGGAAGCATACACCTTGAGCAAGTCCCCTTGCTTGAAGTTGGCCTCGATCATTCTTACGCCAACCGACTTGAAGTCGTCGGAGGCAGTTATCTCCTGGTGGTAGGTTTGAGCGTAGTAGATGAATTCCGGCTTATGGGCCTGTACCACAGCCCGCAAGGTCAGGTTTCGCAGGGTGTTGCCCAGAGTGTCGCGCATAGGGAACTGCAGCCGGGCATCGAGGTTGTATTCCGACATGTCGACAGCCGCCTCGGCATATACATTCAGTTCGGTGGCTGCCCAGGGGCTGAATTCAACTCTTCCAAAAGGATATAACGCCACTCGGCGAATGAAAGCCGGGTTGTAATCCTCTTCTAGCCGCAGCCACGATATCTCGGGACGCACACCTCCATAAATCTTTAACGGGTTTCGCCAGCGGCGGTCCATATAGGCATCGTTGCTCCAATACAGGCTTGCCGACAGGCGGTGATACATGATAGAGTCGCCACAGCGGTATTTCTGTTTGTCCCATTGCATGTCGAGGGCTAACACGCCGGTGTTGTACACATGAGGCTCGTAGGGCTGAATGGTGTCGTAGCCCACGATGGTGTCGCGGACCTCGTAGCGGATGTTGGCTTTTAGAGAATCGCTGTACACGGTGTCGTTTTTCTCAACATCGAAGCGGGCGGTTTTGATAGTGTCGTACTCGGTAATGGTGTCAATATACTTCTGTTTGATGGGGCGATACCACACAAACTGACGCACGGTGTTCCACGACTGTTTGACAAACACGGTGCGGTCGTTGGTGAGGCTGTGGAGGTTGTTGAACATCACCGGCACACCACCCATGTTGCTGATACGCTTGTTTACGTAGGTGTCGTCGTTTGATACACCACCGTTCTCGCCCAAGACCATACGCTGCCAAATAAAACCTCCCGACACTTGATAGCGGGCGTCGGAAGAGTAGTAGTTGGTATTGAAGTCAAATATGTGGTCGGTGGCGGAGCTATTGGTGAACTGCCCCGTCGGGCTGATAAGATGATAGTCCAGCGCGTAATTCCACCGCTCCATTATGTTCTGGGAATGGGTGACATGCAGTTGATAGTCTTTGTTAAGAGAACTGTTGTAAGAGAGAAGGGTATAGGGGTTCTTTACATGGTAGAATTTCACGTTGTCGGGAGTCTTGTAGAATCCGGGGAAGACATTTTTCCGATAAACCAACCCTGGCTGCACCACAAATGATGGGAATACCGAAAGGTGGGGATGCCCCAGTTCGGTCACCGTGAGGAAATAGTCGCCATTCAAGTCATCCAGCCGGTCGCTGAATTGGGCACCGGTGGGAGTGAACTGCGGGTGTTCGAATTCCATGATTTTGATTTGCTGTGCCTTTCTATGGAAAGCAAACACAGCTCCCTGCAGCACGCTGTCGGGCACGTCGATGTGATACTCTATCCCGCTTAGTCCTTCCATCTTGGTAGAGTCCGCACTCTTTGCGCTGTCGGGAGGGAGGTTGAGGCTGGCCTGGTTGGCATTGTTTGGGTTTACGGTAGGCATTCCCGGCATACCGTTTACATCAACCTGTCCCCACACCTGACATGCACACAGGAACAGCACGATGCATCCTTGTCGCATCCATCGTGCCATCCTGCGGAGCGAGGTCTCGAGTCTCATGGTAGGCTTAGTTGTTTTGAAGGAACCGTTCCACATCCATGGCGGCCACACATCCTTTGCCAGCAGCTACGATGGCCTGGCGGTAGTTGGGGTCGCACACATCGCCGGCGGCAAACACACCCGGCACATTCGTTGCGCTCGAGGGGTTTGCAACGCGGATATATCCTTGTTCGTCCAGTTCCACCTGTCCTTCGAGGAAGGCTGTGTTGGGCGAATGGCCAATGGCGACGAAGAATCCGGCTATATCGATATGGCGAGTTTCTCCGGTTTTCACATTCTTCAGGTTGGCTCCGGTCACACCGTCCAAATCGTCACCGCATATCTCTTCGGTGGTCGAATCCCAAACCATTTCAATCTTCGGGTTTGACAGCACGCGCTGCTGCATGGCCTTCGAGGCTCTGAGCTCGTTGCGACGGTGAATCAGATACACTTTGTTGCAGAGGGTTGACAGATAGTTGGCCTCTTCGCAGGCAGTGTCGCCGCCGCCTACCACTGCCACGTCCATCCCCTTGTAGAAATAGCCGTCGCAAGTGGCGCAGGCACTTACGCCCTGACCATACAGACGCTTCTCGCTTTCGATTCCAAGCCAGCGAGCCGAGGCACCGGTGGCAATAATCACTGTCTCGGCCTCAATCTCGTTGCCGTGGTCGTCCTTGCAAATAAAGGGACGTTTCGAGAAGTCCACTTTCTCTATTCTGCCCTGCCGCACTTCGGTGCCGAAACGCTGGGCCTGAGCCTTGAGGTCGGCCATCATGGCTGTGCCCGAAATGCCCTGAGGGTAGCCCGGAAAGTTCTCTATCTCGGTGGTGATGGTCAACTGACCTCCCGGCTGGCCGCCTTCGTACAGTAGCGGATGGAGGTCGGCACGACCAGTGTAAATGCCAGCGGTATAGCCCGCCGGACCTGAACCAATAATTAGACAACGTGTGTGTTCCATATTACTTATCTTTTTTGTTTGCTATTGAGAAATGAATCAAATATACCAGTCCTACCACAAGCACTATCACTTGTTGTGACGACCACAGGAGCCAACCCACGGCCAACCCCACGGTCTCGCTGATGCCATACAAGGCCAGCGCCTGCCACACCAGCACAGGATAGGCTCCCAGTCCTCCTTGCGATATGGACATTCCCACCGAGCCGAACAGATACAGCACAAAGGCAGCCCCGAACCCCAATAAATGGGTCTCGGGGAAGGCTTTCATTATAAGCATTCCGCCAGCTATGTACAGCAGATATATAACGATGCTGTATACAATGAACAGCACTAACGAGCGTTTCTTGAGGTGGAAAATACTTTTCAAGCCATCCAGTCCGCCCACTATAATAGAGTCTATCTTTTCAAAGGCTTTGTATTTCAGCAGTCGACCTCTCAGGGCTCGGTATACCAGCACCAGAACCACCAGCAGCACTACGGCCACTACCCCAAGCACAGCCATTCCGGGCAGGCTTGCACTCTTTTCGGTCAGCACCCCGTAGAGCCATTCCTTGGCTTGCCCATACATGGCTAATAGTCCCACCAACACTATTATGCCGAATGCCAGTATATCCACTGCGCGTTCGGTCACCACCGTGCCGAGAGACTTCTCGATGGGGATGTCCTCGCTGGTGCGTAGTGTGGCGCAACGCATCACTTCGCCCAGACGGGGAAATACCAGATTGGCCATATAGGCCACTACTACCGATCCAAAAGTGTTGTTCAGTCCCGGAACTTGTCCCATGGGCTCGTACAGCAGCCGCCAGCGCAACGCCCTTGCAAAGTGGCTCAGCAGGCATGCTGCCATTGTGGCGGTCACCCACCAGTAGTCGGCATGCACAAACGAGTCCCAGATGGCCTTTTTCTGGCTCGGCTCCAGTTTCAGCAGGAACAGGTAGATGAATAAAAAACCAATGCCCAGAAACACTATGAGCTTCACTATGTTGCCCCATCGTTTCCGCTTCACACTGGCTTTATTTCCGGTCTCGCCCATATAGTTTTATTATACCTTGTTGTCGGTGGGGAATATGACTGTGGGATGCCATTGCTTGGCCTCTTCAAAGTCCATCATGGCATAGGAGGCAATAATCACCAGGTGTCCCACACCCACTTTGTGGGCAGCGGCTCCGTTTATGCCAATCACGCCGCTACCTCGCTCTCCCTTGATGGCGTAGGTGCTGATGCGTTCTCCATTGGTGATATTGTATATGTCAACTTTTTCGTTCTCAATAATGTTGCTGGCTTCCATCAAAGCCTCGTCAATAGTGATGCTGCCGATATAGTCAAGGTTGGCCTCGGTAACTGTAACTCTATGTATTTTAGATTTTAATACGTTTACAAGCATGCTTTATTTTTTTGCAAATATACAGTTTTATTTTGAATCATGCAGTATAAATATATATTATATTAGTCTTCCAACTATTTCCCATGTGCCATTGCCTCTCTGCCGTGCCTGCTTTTCCTGCCCCTATGGTATGATGCAAATGCTATTTGTGGATTACTCTCCCCCGTGTTGTAGTTGTGTCGATGGGTGGAATTGGGAGCAGTGAAACCCAAAGGCACTTAATTGGCATTCACCATGAAACACCGAAACTGATGCCTATTGGCATTGTTTCGGCAATGTGCAGCGGGAGGGCTTGTTGGGGCTTAAAACGAGAATATCAGCGACAACAGGAGGAACACGATAAAGCAATAAAGAATAATCTTTGTGCCTGAGACGGGCTTCATGTAGTTCGTGTCCGAAATGTCGAAACGCCGCTTTATCTTTATCTGTCGTTTGGCCTGGCGGTATTTCTCGGTCAAAGTGTCGTCCACGGGCATGTCTTCCTTTTTCTCGGTGGTCGTGTCGGTAGTGGTTCCGCTGAAGCGGGGCTGATAGTTGAAAGTGGGCATTTCCCGCTTGCGGAAAAGGTCCATCAGTGTCAGCTTCGACTGGCGTTGGCGTTTCTCCGAATCCATGGTTCGCACCTTACGCTCAAAATAGTCCAAATCAGCGTCACCGGCACCCTCTTCTTTGTCGGTGTCGGCTGCCTCGCTGGCTTTTTTCTCCTGCTCTATGGCGTACTTCTTTTTCAGGGCTTCCCATTTCTCTTTCTCAGGGTCGTAGAAACGGGGCTCGTAATGGAATCGGCGTGGTTTCTCTACTTCAAACATGGCTATTCGTGTATTACTTTATTCATCTTGATGTCGAAAGGCTCGGTAGGCACCTGCTCCACCATCTGGAATCCGAACGCTACACCCACCTTGAAGGCATTGGGTGTGGTGGAGAGCAGCCGGTCGTAGAAACCACGGCCACGCCCCATCCGGTTGCCCTCGCTGTCGAAAGCCACCCCGGGCACTATTATCATGTCTATGCTTTCCAGGTCGGTGAATTCCGGTCCCGTGGGTTCTCCGATGCCGAATTGCTCGCCTGCTTGCATACATTCCGGACCGGTGTATTGCCGTAGCCGCAGGTCGTCGCCGTCCACACAGGGCAGCAGCAGTCGTTTCTCTTTATACCATCGGTTGACAAAATCGTGTGTCTGCACCTCGTCGTCCATCGACCAGTACAGTAGCACCGTGCGGGCATTCTGGAATTGTTCCAGCTTCTCCACCTGTGCCATGAGTGTTTCCGACCGGCTCAGTTTCTCACAAAAAGGGACGGCATTTTTCGCCGCCCTTATTTGTTTGCGTAATGCTTTCTTTACTTCTGTTGTCGAAGTCATAATCTAAATCCTGATTGTAATTGCCCAACTTAGAACGGCAAATCCTCTTCGGGTGATAGGGGTGCGGCAAAGGGCTGTGATGGCTGAGCCGGAGCTGCTGCCTGGCCGGGAGCTGCGGGGGCGGGTTGCTGAACTACTCCACCGGGCATTCCCGTGGGAGCACCCATCATCCCTGCAGGGGGTGCGGGAGGCCATGCTCCGTAGCCCTGGGTCTGTGGGGGCATCTGTCCAGGCACGTAGGTCTGCACTCGTGTGCAACGCAAGTCTGTGTACCAACGTCCTTCATATTCTCTCGATTCGGGATTGAAATTCACTATCACCGGGGTGTTGAGGGCTATCGATTTAATCATTGCCAAACGCTCCTCGCCAAAGGTGGTGAACGCCACTTTGCGTGGGTATTCTCCGCCGGTCTCTATCACAAATCCGCCACGCACCCATGGCCCGCGTTGGCTCTCTCCCCGTGTTTCGGGAAGAATGGTCAATAATGTACCTGTTATCTCCATAATATACTATATTGTTTTATTTAATTATCAATCACTTAATGCTTCCTCGTACGAGGAGATACGATTTACAAAGATATGAAAAAAAACTATACCAATCCCCAAAAAGTTTTCAACAATGCGCATTTTTTCCACTGCTGCACTATAATGGACTGAAAAGGACTTCTATAAATACCACAGTCCGTACTGTAACCCATTTTTACCCTATTGTGACTCTGCCGTGATTAGAAGGTGATGAGTTGGCAGAATAACCAATGGTGAGACAACCCTCCAACCTCTCACCCTCAGTGGTTGGATGGGGTATCAGCAGAGCTCTATTGGAGGCGAAATTTAGCGATATGTATGGTCGAAATAAAGAGACACTCCATCCTGAGACTTTAAACTCTAAACTGGTCGATAGGAGTGATGCCATCAATAGTCCAAAAACGAGATGATAGAAAGAGAAATGTCGTTCTAATGACCGATTTTGGTTTAATAAAACAGATATGGCTATCCGGACTAAATCCCGATAGCCATATCTGTTTATAAAGTTGTCGTTCTATTTGATGATTACTTTCTGGGGTGTTCCGCTGGTTTTAACATAGTACACTCCCGGGGCCAATTGGCTTACATCCAATATGGTTTCCCCTTCGGGCACCTGTTGTCTCAGCACTTCCCTTCCGGTCACGTCTATCATCAGCACCTCTGTGGCTATGGGGCTGACCACTACCAGATTGTCCGAAGCGGGGTTGGGGTAGAGCCGTATCCTGCTGGTGCTGGTTTCGTCGATGCCTTGAGTACTTTCAAAGAGGGCTGTGAGTGTCGTGTCGGATTGTACAGTAACCATTCGCGGGTTTTCGCTATTGCCGTCGTCCCAACCCTCAAAGCGGTATCCGGCCGCAGGCGAGGCAGTCAGGGTGGCAACGCTTCCTTCCAGGTATTGTCCACCGCCCTCGACGGTGCCCCAGGCGGCATTATTCGCCAATACGGTCACCGTGTAATACACATCACCCAGCGTGGTGACTCCGGTCAGTGTCGTCTCGGTGTACGAGTACCAGCCGTCGCCGCACTTGGTCCTTGCATAGAAGTCGTAGGCGGTTTCCGCATCCAATCCGGTAAAGGTGTACGAGGTGCCGGTGGCCATCACGGTGGTGCCGGTGCCCCGTTCAAAACCTGACAATCCATACTCTATTTCAACTCCCTGTGCATTGAGGTTCTCCTCCCATTGCAACTCGATGGAGCTGGTGGTCACATTGCTGGCCGTAAGTGCCTCCGGCGCGTCGCATCCGTTCATGGTCACTATGATGTTGTCCACAGCAGCGGGAGGTTGTGTGCCCATGCTGTTGTCGTTGAGCCAGTAGAAAAGCAGATAGTAATTACCCGGCACGTCCACAGTGAAATCCTTATTAAAGGTTACCCAAGACGGATTTTCTACCAAGCCAAAGATGTCCAGCGGTATCCATCCGTCGGGGAGGTTGCGGAAGTAAGGATATGTTGATTTGGAGTGCATCGGGTTGTATCCGGGTATAAAGTTTTCTCTTGCGGGCACAAGGCACACCCTCAAAAAGTCGTAGGACATTTCGCCCTCCACGCGACACTTGAACTGGATATGATATGACGAGTGGTTCAGCGTCAACGCTCTATAGGCGTAGGCATGCGTGGCTTGGTTGACTCTGTATTGGTTGGTGGCTCCTTGGTCGTTCGATATATACATGGCCCAGTTGTCGTCGGTGCCGGCATAGGTGTCGTTGCCGAAATACCAGCCGTTCACCTGCTCGCCGTTGTCGCGGTTCCAAGCGTTGCGCTCGGTGCTGTCGGCAAAGGTGCAGATGTAGGGGTATGATGTGACGGGGGCACCACACAGGGTGGTGAATGAGAAGGTGGCGTGGGAGTTGTCGGTGCCGCATTGACCTGTGATGTGCATATCGTAAGTGGTGCCGGGTTGCAGGCCTACAAGGGTGACGCTGTTGGTGTTGGTAGTGGTGTTGGTGCCGCTGCCGGGTGTGAACCCTTGTGGGCCGTACTCTACGGTGTAGCTGGCGGCATTGCTGTTACGCCATACTATGGTGGCACTCACGTCGGTGCGGCTTATCACGTTCATGTGTCTCGGCTCAGCGCAGTTCTCTATGTAGTCTACTACCAGGTCGTCAATATAGTAGTGGTTGTTTCTATTCTCGTTGGTGACATACAAAGCGATATTGCGCGATGTGCCGGTATACTCCGAAAGGTAGAGCGTCACTTGGCGCTCATATACGTTTTCTTCATACTCCAAAGTGTCGATGCCTACAAAGCTCACCTCAAAACCAGCCTCCAAGCTGTCTACTGCGCCCACTATGATGGTGGTGGTGGCTGGTTCGTCGCGATACAGGTGGAACTGCACCTTGAGTTGGTTCAAGTCCACAGGCATAGTGGGCAGTGCCACTACCGACTTGTTGCTGAGGCTGAGGCAGTATTGACCCGAGCTCGCTAGGGTGGGGTTGCTCGTATTCACAATCTGCACTGTGCCGGGGAATTGTACCCATGCCCAATTCCAGCATGTGGGCAGATCCTGGACTATGTCTATGCCCTGGTTTATGCCCTCGAAGTCCATGATATAGGGCAGGGAGTCCACCACACCGCACATGGTGCTGAAACGGATGGGTCCATAGGCCGTCGCGGTGTCGTTGCTGCAAAGGGTATAGATATACACGTCGTAGTTGCTGCCCATGGCAAGGCCGCTCAGCGATATGCTGGTGCTGTCGCTCTCCTGCCGCACACCGGTGCCAGGTTCGAAGAATCGCGGCCCGTATTCCACCATGTAGCTGTAGCCGGTCGCTCCTTCATATCCATAGGGCACTCCCCATCCCACCTGTGCACTGGTGGCGGTGATGTTGTTCACATTGCCGCTCTCCACCGGTATGCAGTTGGGTATTTCCTCCAGCATGATGTTGTCTATATATTGGTTTTGGCACCCGCGGGGGGCATATATCACCAGATTCCCGTACACCTCCGGTAGGTTGTTAAAGCGGATAATTACCGAGGTGTCGCGTGCCACCGCTTCGGCGGTGAAGTAGTATACCGTATCGATGTTCACTGCGGTTATGATGCTGTCGTTTATGCTCTGCATGTAGCCCAGCACCACATAGTCGCTGTCGCTGGTTTGCCGCAGGTCGAAACGTATCTGCAGCTGGTTCAGCGGCTGGTTCACCTCGGGCAGCACTAAGTAGCTATCCGTGATGCTGCATACTCGGTTGCCTGCGCCCTGTGTCACCACTGTGGGATACAACCTCAAATTGCCCGTGGTCATGCTTCCGGTGCCCCAGCAGGGACGGCTGTATCGTTCGTTGAGCGTCGAGGTCTCGAAGTTTTCGCCATAGGGCAATGCAATGTTGTCGCACGACATGGTGGCTCTCCCCACGCCGCTCAGGGTGTCGCTGCCGCATACGCGGGTCACCTTCATCTCGTATGTTACGCCCGACTGCAGGCATGTGAAGTGGTAGCTACTGCCGCTCACGGCACTGTCGGTCACCGTCCAGGCGGAAGTCCCCGCTGGGCGGAAGGCACAGGCATAGGTGGCGGTGCTGTCACCGTTCCAGGATATATTGATATAGTCTGTTCCCACTTCGTCCACTATCACCATGGGCCGCTCGCAGGCGGGCAGGGTGCATCCGCGGGTGTTGAGGCGTATGCGGTTCTGACGGTAGGTGGGCGAACCCGATGGCGGGGTGGCGGGATTGATGGTCCCTAACGCTGAAGTGCGGTATAGAGAGCGGTATTGTGTTGTGGTGCCGCACACAAAGGCGGGTGTCGTTAACGCGAAATCGCCCGAATTGTTCAGCAGGGCCACAATCAGGTTGCTGTCGGCCACCCTCACAAACGGTGTGGCAAAATGTATGGTCACCTCACGGCCTGTGTTGACCACCGAGTCTGAAAACACTTGGGTCATCAGTCCGACCGGGTAGTAGTCGGAGCCCGACATGAAGCGGATACGCGAGCAGTTGCCCAAATACAAATCCACCTCTGCCGGCTCCATGTTGTAGTCGTCGGCCAAAAAGAATGTAATGCCGGTGATGGTGTCAACCCCGGTCAAATCCGCTGCCAGATAAATCTGCTGCGTGTAGCTGCTGAGGCCGGTAAACGACATGGGCAAGTTGTTGTATGGCCCCGTCGAGTCGGTCAGGAAGGCCGTGCATCCCAAGGTGTAAATCTCGCCTCCGGCTGAGCTACCTTCGCCTTCTGTGCACCACGTGGTGACGCGGTACTGATAGCGTGTGTCGGCATTCAGCCCGTTGATAAAGTAATGCTGCTGACTGGTGTAGGCGCTCATCCAGTGGGTGTCGCCCACGGGGCGGTGGTCCACACGATAGGAACTGATGCCGCTCGAGGTGGTGGGAGCATCCCAACTCAGTCCTATCACGCTGTTGCCACTCTGGGCTTGCAGGTTGAGCACTTCGCCGCACTCCGACGCGGTGGTAAAGCTTGTACCCACCATCGAGGCGCGGTCGGTTCCGCAGTCAGCCACCACCCACACATAGTATTGTGTGCTGGCATCCAAACCGGTAAAGGTATGCTGTGGGCTGCCCGACACCACATAGGCCGAATCCCATGCAGCGGCAAAGCTGTTGGTGTCGGCTATATAGCACCAGTAACCCAACGGCAGGCTGGCGTCCTCGGTCCAAGCCACTGTCGCGTCATAGGGGTTGACCGCAGTGGTGTGCAAGTTGGTCACACTGTCGCACGAGGTAGAGGCCTGTATCGAAAAGTCGTCTATAAATGTCAGTCCTGTACCCGCTGTGTTGTTGTACGAGAACACCACATAGCACGTGTCGGTGATATTGTATTCCGAGAAGTCGAGACTCACAAGTGTGTAGTCATAATACGACGGGATGGTGTCCAGCCACTGCACCGGGTTGCTCAGGCTGGTAACGTAGCCCACCCGAAACACGCCGGGACCGGATAACGCCATATCCACACACCAGAACGAAATGCTTACCCTGTTCAGCGGCAGCGGGATGCGCGGTGTGGCCGCACGCGATTCGCCCGTCGTCGCATTCAATATCAACAGCTTGCTGCCATTGTGGGCATAATAGAAGAAGTCATAGGCAAATGTCTCGCCCATCAAAGCGGTCCAGCACGAAGGCATCTGCTCCGACACATCGTTCTCAAACCCCGTGGAGTAGGGGATGCTGATGGTGCAGGGCGGGTCGTTGTGTGGCACGCCCGATAGCTGTGCATTTGTTGTGAACGGCGTCAGGAATAGGGCCGCCGCCATCAAAAAGAGTTCTTTTACTTTCATAGTTTATCTGTTTATTTGGTTAATAAATAATTAATTACTCTTCTGTCTCATCCCCACGGCACCCATCGGGTGTCTCCCTATAAGTGTCTATCCGCTTTGGGGGTTAATGGGCAGGGTTGCCCCTTATGGCACTAAGCGGCAACCCTGCTTTGTCGGCTACCTGTTGGTTCGCCGATAGAAATATACAATCAGCAGTGTGGTAATTACCACCATCACGCCTATTATAATCCAGAATGCCGTCACGTTGGTCACAAACGGGAAGTCCACGTTCATGCCGAACATTCCGGTCACCACAGTCAGTGGCATCATGGTGGTGGAGAAGTAGGTGAGCACCTTCATAATCTCGTTGGTGCGGTTGGCCTGCAACGAGTCGAACGTCTTAGAAAGGCCCTCAATCAATTCGCCGTAGTCCTCAATCGAGTCGAACATCTTCTGGTATTGGTCCAGGATATTGCCCCAGTAGTCTTCCATGTCGAGCACCTCGGGGTCCACAAAGCCTTTGATGGTACCGCCTTCAAACATGTGCAGCACGCGCAGTTGGGGTTTGAATGTGGTGTTCAGCAGAATGATGTTGCGCCGAGTGATGGAAATCAATTCAATAATGCTCCTTGCCCGCTTGTTGAAGATGTCGTAGTTTATCAAGTCCACCTCCGAACCCACACGCATGATGAGGGTGTAGGTCTCCAGCATAAGGCGGTCCAGAATGTGGTACAGCAGAAGGTCGCTCGACGAGAGTTTCTCTTTCACATCCTCGTCGTCGTCCTGCAAGTCCTCCTGCATCTCCTCAAACAGCTTTTTCACCACCCAGTGGGCCTTGCCTATGGTGATGATATAGTCCTTGCCCCAGAATATCTTCACCTCGCGAATGCGGATGAATTTGTTCCCTTTGTCGAAATAGGGGAAGTGCAGGATGAGGAAATAGTAGTCGTCGTATTCGTCAATCTTGGGTCGCTGGGTGTTGCCCCGGCAGTCCTCAATGTCCAAGGGGTGGAACTGGTATTCCTCGAGCAGGTAGCGGTACTCCTCCTCGGTGGGATTGGTGATATGTTGCCATTTTAAAGACTTGTATTGTATAGTCTCAATCATGGGTGCCCCCCTTTCTTTTATTGGTTGATAATTGACGGGTTCGGGCAATAAATCCCACACCCTTTATGTCTCGATGTTTTTTTAATCAGCAATCAAGCCCACCAGGCCCACCACGATGGCCAGAACCACCAGTACGCCCGATGCCAGCAGGGTGGTGTTGCCGGTGTCGAGCATCTCCACCTGCGAGTCGGTGCGCATGTTGTTGTATATGCGGTTCACAGTGCCGTTGGGGCCACACACCCGGGCAAAGTCCTTGGGATTGGAGGTGCTGCATCCTTCCTGCACACACTCTGTCACATACACATTGCCTTCGTAAGCCATGGTCTTATAGGCCATTGCATACTGCACCTGGTTGCCTGTAGAGTCGGCAAACGAGTAGCGGTTGTGGTAATAGAAGTTGTTAGCCATCTTCTGGCTGAACCCCGTTTTGTAGCCGTATCTGTTGTAGTGGGTAATCGTTTCGTCAACAACTATTTCGTTGCTGGTGGTTTGTTCCATGCCCGACTGTTGGTAGCCCTGGGAGGCGAGGTCGTCGGCAATCAGTTGCATGGTTTGCTCGTATCCTTTGTACGAAAGCAGATTACGCGTTTCCTTGCAGCCCGTGAGCGTGCTGGCGGCAAGAGCCACTGATATGATTATCAGCAAACGGTTAGAAAGACGGGTGTGTTTCATTGTATAGTCGTTTTTTTGTTTATAATGTTCTTGTTTTTTGGGTTAATAATGATTGCCCCTCCATGCAGGCGGCAACCGTAAATAGGTGCCCATCAATAAGGCGGTAGTTTTGCAAGCAGTTGGAAATGAATGTAATAATCTTCAATTCCAATAATCACTTTGCAACTGCTACAAAATGCAAAAATACGTTTTTTTTCACAACCCGACAACTTTTTTGTCGAAAAAAGTTTCCCCAACCCTCCCGAACCGCCTCCCGACCCGTCCCCAATAGCCCTTATGAACAGCAGTTAACGCCCCCGTACACAACAGATAATCTCCTCGCGTTACAATCAACCAGCCTCTTATTCCCCACCCCCGCAACTCGCCATACGATTTTCAACCTGTCCCCGTCCTTCCTCAATCCCCTCCCGTCTCATCCTGGTATCGATACCAATACCTATTAAATTTATGAAAATCAATCCATCACTTGGCCGCAAGTTTGCCCCGTGTCCGTTATTCCTCCGCCTTTCCGCCGCTGGTTCCACAATACTTCCACAGTAGTTTAACGCTCATAAAACGTCGAAATACCGTCGAAGTAGTGTTGAAATAGAGTTGAAATAAAGACCCCACAGCAAAGGACAATAGAAATGGATAAAAAAAACACACTCAAATCAGTTATTTTACATGCTATTTACCAAAAAAAATGTATATTTGCATTTGGTTTAACCTTAAAAGGTGACGGCCAACTTGTTTAAATACGAAGCGTTATGCTTTTCTTACGTTTGAAAACATGAGATATTATTAAGGTATACAAAGATTGTGTAAGGGGTCGCGAGTTATGCGTGGAATGTTTACATTTTCTTTGACCGAGTTATTTCTCACGACCTTCAGACGAAGAAGTGGTATACGGTGCCACGCTTCTTTAATGGGTTGCTCCTATGGTGCCGAGGAGCACAAATAAAATAAGAAACAACATGAGAAAACTTATTACTTTAGCTGTGGCATTGATGATTTCTTCTATTTGTTTTGCCCAGAAAGATGTAACAAAATTCCTTGGTATCCCTGTTGACGGTACAAAGTCTGCCATGATCCAGAAGTTAAAATCCAAGGGTTTTACATACAACCAACGGAAAGATTGTCTCGAAGGCGAGTTTAACGGCAGAGAAGTAAAGATTTATGTCGTTACAAACAACAACAAAGTGTATCGAATTATGGTTGAAGACGCTTACGGTGTAGACGAATCTGCCATCAAAATCAGGTTTAATACCTTGTGTAAACAATTCGAAAATAATAGCAAGTACCTTCCTGCTACTTTTGAGGAAAGCCAAATTATTGGAGAAGATGAAAAAATCTCGTATGAAATGCTAGTCCACAAAAAAAGATATCAGGCATCATTCTGTCAAACAAGTCAAGAGACCATTGATACTGCAGCATTGGCTGATTTTTTTTACAGCAAAGTGTCAGAAATGTATACAGAAGAAGAGTTATCTCATCTGACAGAAGAACAAGTGGAAAAACTTAAAATGGAAGTATCCCTTCTCTACGCCACTGAATTGTTTACAAAAAAATCAGTATGGTTTATGATTGATGAGGAATATGGTTACTATCGCATCTTATTGTTTTATGACAATGGATATAACCAAGCAAACGGTGAAGATTTATAAACGTAACATAATAGCAATATGAAAAAAAGAATATTACCAATAGTCTTAACTTCGCTAATCCTATTGGGATGTGGAGTAAGCACAGAAAAGAAAATTGAAAAAGTGGTGAACGAAGAGGTAAAGAAAAATCTTTACATACCCGATTCGTACGATCCTGTAGAAACAATAGTGGATAGTGCTTTTTCCCCATATGATAATCCATCTTTATTAGATAAAATGATTCAGTTAGTTGAACTGGGTTCTGAACTAGAAAAAATAGAATTCCAACTCAAACAGGCCAAATCATCAATGGCATTATGGGAAGACCAAAAATATGGCTACTATAGTTCTTATGAGAGAAATGAATATGAGGAAGCAAAAGAGAACTATGAGAAAGCTTTGGAACAGCAATCCTTGTTTCAAAGCAAAGGTGAGTCAATTGCTAATGAAATAAGAGGAATAGTGGAAGATGGAAATTATTTTGTTGGTTATAAAGTCACACATAGATATCGTGCAAAGAATAACGCAGGACGGACCATTATGGCAGATAGAGTACTCTTCTTAGATAAAGAAGCCACGAAAGTTGTAGCCAATTATGGATCTGATGATTATAAGGCAATACAAATGGCCATTGATGTATTGTCCAACAATCAATAACACACAATTTCCATGAAATAAAGCAACGCCCGCATTGTTGGATGCGGGCGTTGCTTTTAATTATCACCGGCGATTCGCCTGTTATTACCGCCAGCGATTCGGCGGCCTTAGTAGGCGCGGGCGAAGATGACGCGGCGGTGGGAGGGTTTGCCGGTGAGGATGCAGCGGCCTTCTTCCTGCGGGGCATCGTAGGGAATGCAGCGGATGGTGGCTTTGGTGAGTTCCTTGATGCGCTCTTCGGTCTCGGTGGTGCCGTCCCAGTGGCAAAGGAGGAATCCGCCTTTTTCTATTTCTTCCTGGAATTGCTCCCAAGTGTCGACGGGGCGGGTGTTGGCGGCGCGGAAGTCGGCAGCGCGCTGGAAGAGGGAGTGCTGTATGTCGTCCATGAGTTGGAGTACGTGGTCGGCGATGCCTTCGATGGGCATGGTGATTTTCTCCAAGGTGTCGCGGCGGCACACTTCGCAAGTGCCGTTCTCGAGGTCGCGGGGGCCGATAGCGAGGCGTACGGGCACGCCTTTGAATTCGTATTCGTTGAATTTCCAGCCGGGTTTGTATTCGGTGCGGTTGTCGTACTTCACGGTGAGGCCTTTGGTGCGGAGCTGGTCGATGAGGGGAGCGATGTGGGCGTCGAGTTCGGCCATTTGTTCATCGTTTTTGCAGATGGGGACTATGGCCACCTGGATGGGTGCGAGTTTGGGCGGGAGTACGAGGCCGTTGTCGTCGCTGTGGGTCATGATGAGTGCGCCCATAAGGCGAGTGGAGACGCCCCAGGAGGTGGCCCATACGTACTCGAGTTGGTTCTGGGTGTTGAGGAACTGGACTTCGAAGGCTTTGGCGAAGTTCTGTCCGAGGAAGTGGGAGGTGCCGGCCTGCAGGGCTTTGCCGTCCTGCATCATGGCTTCGATGCAGTAGGTGTCGAGGGCACCGGCGAAGCGTTCGTTGGGCGATTTTACGCCTTTGATGACGGGCACGGCCATCCAGTTTTGGGCGAAGTCGGCATAGACGTCGAGCATGCGGCGTGCTTCTTCTTCAGCTTCCTCGCGTGTGGCGTGGGCGGTGTGGCCTTCCTGCCAGAGGAATTCGGCGGTGCGGAGGAACATGCGGGTACGCATTTCCCAGCGCACTACGTTGGCCCACTGGTTGCAGAGGATGGGGAGGTCGCGGTAGGATTTGATCCAGTTCTTGTAGGTGGACCATATAATGGTTTCGGAGGTGGGGCGGACGATGAGCTCTTCTTCAAGGCGTGCGGCGGGGTCGACAACGACACCTGTACCGTCGGGGTTGTTCATGAGGCGGTGGTGGGTAACGACGGCGCATTCTTTGGCGAAGCCTTCTACATGCTCGGCTTCACGGCTGAGGAACGACTTGGGGATGAAGAGGGGGAAGTAAGCGTTTTGGTGGCCGGTGGCTTTGAACATGTCGTCGAGGGCACGCTGCATTTTTTCCCAGATGGCGTAGCCATAGGGTTTGATGACCATGCATCCGCGAACGGCGGAGTTTTCGGCCAAATCGGCGCGGACAACGAGTTGGTTGTACCATTCGGAGTAGTTTTCTGAACGCTTTACAAAATCTTTTGCCATATCACGATAGGGTTTTTATGTTTCGATTTTTGAATTTTTTTCGTTGTATTTCAAATTATTTGCGTAACTTTGCATTTTGAAACGGGTGTCCGTTTCGGAGTTGCAAAGATACAAAATTAATGTCATTGACGATGAAAATCAGAGAAAAAATATTTGGAAGGGTATTGTTGTTGTGTGTGCTTGCGGTTGCCGGAAACGGCGGTGCAATGGCCCAGCTGGACTTGAAGAATGATACGCTGGAGTGTCCGATTATCGGTTTCAGTGTGGGGATGATGGCTCCGAGCAACGCCCTTTCGAAGGCAACGGCTGCCAACGGGAGCGCGGTGGAGGGGTTGCGGATGAGCGACCTGTATTCAGCCCCGTGGATGAATGTGGGGTTGGATGTGATATATAAGTTCAAGAGCAACTGGCTGTTGATGGGTGAGGGGAATATGTGGTTCGCAGGCAACAACTTGAAGAACCGCACGGTGCGTATGGGGAGTGTGTATACCAGTGAGGGTTTGATAATTGGGTCGGGCGGTATGGATGCCACTGCCACTTGTTCCAACCGCGGGTTCTCGATTGAGGCGGGGGGCGGACGTGTGTTTGCACTGGTGCCCGAGAAGAACCCCAATTCGGGTATATTGGCTATGATGCGGGCAGGCTATCTGCGGCAGCAGACCATTTTTATGCTCAACCAGGATCATGCACCCCAGCTGGAGAACGATATGGCGTTGCTGTACGACCACCAGCGGCACGGTTTTACGCTGACCGAGGGGGTGGGCTTTTGGTATATGAACAATAAGCGCACGTTGATGAACTTGTATGTGGGACTGGAGGTGAAGCAGTGCTGGACCTGGTCGACGCGCGACTATGTGATAGACTATTCCGCCGGGCTGCAGGGGAAGGACCGGAACCGGTATTTTGACTGGATTTGGAGCCTGAAGATATGTTGGATGTTCCCGCTGACGGGCAAGGCATCGCACGACTACTATTTCTATTAGTAGTTGCTTTGAGTGATAGGTTTTGTTGATAGATTGACTTTTGATTGTGTTGATATATGAAAAGATTTCTATACAGTGTGGGCATAGGATGCTATGCAACCGGGGTGCGGGTGGCGGCACTGACCAACGACAAGGCGCGGAAGATGGTGGAGGGGTGGAGCCGGACGTTCGGAAGGCTGTCGATGGCCCCGGTGGGAAAGGGGAAGACGGCGTGGTTTCACGCGTCGTCGCTGGGAGAGTTTGAGCAGACGAGGCCGGTGCTGGAGGAGTTTAGGAAAAGGCACCCGGAATATAAGATTTGTGTTACGTTCTTCTCGCCGTCGGGATACGAGGTGCGGAAGGATTATGCTGGAGCCGACTTTGTGTGCTATCTGCCGCCCGACACGCGGGGCAACGCCGCCCGGTTTCTGAATTTGCTGCACCCTACGGTGGCATTTTTTGCCAAGTATGACTTCTGGTTCAACTACCTGGAACAGCTGAGCCTGCGGGGTGTGCCCACCTATATCTATTCTTCGATATTCCGACCGGACCAGTACTTCTTCAGATGGTACGGCCGATGGTTCCTGAAGCATCTGAGAAGGTGCTTTACCCACATATTTGTGCAAAACGAGGAGTCGCTGGAATTGCTTAAGGGTCACGGTGTGGACCGTTGCACTCTGGCTGGCGACACACGTTTTGACCGAGTGGCGGCCATAGTGGCTGCCGCCGAGGTGGACCCGCTGGTGGAAGGATGGCTGCAGCGCAGCGGAGAGGGTAAAGTGGTGGTGTGCGGCAGCACCTGGGAACCCGACGAGGATTGCCTGCACCGCTATTTGATGCATAAGGGCAGCGATGTGCGGATGATTGTGGCTCCCCACGAGGTTGGGGAAGAGCGGGTGGCTCATGTGTTGGGACTTTTTGGCCGGGAACGCTGTACGCTATACTCCGAGTTGAAGAGAGGCGTAGAGGGTGCCGGACAGGTGCTGGTGGTGGACAATGTGGGACTGCTGTCGAGGCTGTACCGCTATGCCGAAGTGGCGTATGTGGGGGGCGGTTTTGGCCGCGGAATCCACAACACGCTCGAGGCTGTGGCCTGGGGCACTCCGGTGGCTTTCGGACCGAGATATGAAAAGTTTCAGGAGGCAAAAGATATAATAGCCGTGGGCGGTGCATTGGGGTATGAACGATATGAGGATTTGGAGAAATGGATGGACCGCATGCTTGACGACAGTGAGGCGCATACACGTGCCGCCGGAGCTTTGCAGAACTATATGAACCGCCAGACGGGTACCACCGAGAAGGTGATGCAGGCTGTGGAGAGAGACTTGAAGCGGGTGAGCCCCTGAGACGGGAGGACGGCAATTGGCTATTCGTAAAAGAATTAAATGTTAGAAGAATGAATAAGCATGGTTTGTTGAAACGGTTTTTGACTATGGTTGCGGGAACATTGATTATGTGTTCGTGCAGCGTAGGGAAATATTTGCCTGAAGGAGGAAAACTGTTACAGCATAACCAGCTGAATGCTACCATGACCGACGGCAGTGAGGTGACACCTGAGGTGAAACGCGCACTGAGCGGGGCAAGCCAGTTTTTCTATCAGCAGCCCAACAAGCGTTTCCTGTTTATGCCGATGGGATTGTGGCTGTATTGCACCACCAACCCGGACGATTCGAGCGGATGGGCCAACTTCTGGCGTAACCAGGGAGAGCCACCGGTGGTGTATAACCCGATGGCGGCCCAGCAGACTGCCCAGCAGTTGCAAACCTTGATGAAGACGAAAGGATGCTTCAACTCGACGGTGACTGTGGACACGATTCATGAGGGCGATGACGGGGTGACGGTGCGCTATAATTTGAAAGCCTCGTTGCGTAGAAAGATAGACGAGGTGGGCTTTTTCAGCCGTCAGCCTGATTTGGACAGCCTGTTGAAACAATGGAGCGGGGAGTCGCTGCTGAAAGAAGGGAGCTATTATGACCAGGACTTGATGACCGCCGAGCAGACCCGGATAGCGACCAACTTGAAAAACGAGGGGTACTATTACGCCTCGCGTGAAATGATACGTTTTTACGTGGACACGAATTATGACCCGGAGCTGCTGAGCGTGATGGTGAGTGTGAGAATGGAGCGTCGGTGGGAAGGCGATTCGGCGGTGGATGTGCCTCTGCAGAAATACCATTTAGACAAGGTGTATCTGTATCCCAACGTGTCGTCGGCCGAGGGCCAGCAGGCCAGGTTGGACACTTTGGTATACAGCTATGAAGGTCGGTTGGGAATGCACGACTACTATTTTGTGCACAACGGCACTATTTCTCCCAAGCCGAGAACCATTTGCCAGTCTCTTTATCTGTATAGCGGCCAGCAGTTCAGGCCGCGGGCGGTGTCGGCATCGACACAGTCGCTGTTGGGGTTGCACAATTTCAAGTATGTGGATATCAACTTCGAAGAGTCGCCAGCCAGTAGCGACACCAACCGTTTGCTGAATGCCCGTATTAGGATGCTGAACAATACGAGACACAGATTGTCTCTATCGCTGGAGTTGACCAATACCTCCGATTTTGGCAAATCGGGCAATCTCTTCACCAGCGGCAATCTGGGTGTTGGCACCACTCTGGGCTATCAGAACAACAACCTGTTTGGCGGCGCGGAGATGCTGAATGTGGAAGGGAATTTGTTGATTGATTTGCCGAAGAATGTGTTCGGGAGCAAGACATCGGATTTCTATCAGACTTTTTCGGCATTTGAGGCTGGATTTGGCACCACGCTGGACCTCCCGTCGTTTGTGCTGCCTTTTTCCCATTATCTGCAGATGTCGTTCAACCGGCCACATACGCTGGTGGGACTGAACGCGAACTATCTGTTCAGGAAGATTATACTTCCAAAGGTGGAGGGTTTCCCGGCACAGACAGACGAGACACTGGAGCAGGTGCGAGTGGGAGCCTCGTTCGGTTATTCATGGACCCATCGCAGACGCCACCAGCATAAACTGCTTCCGTTGAATTTGAGTTTTGCCCACTTGATTTCGGGAGATTTGTATTATCTGTATCTCTTTAACCAGACCGGCGACTTGAAGTTCCTGTTCATGATTTACGACTATGTGCTGCTGAATACGCATTATGAGTATACTTTCACGGACCAGACAGTGGGGGTGAGGTCGGATTTCGACTATGTGCATATTTCGCTGGAGACGGCCGGCAACGTGCTTAACCTGATAAGCAATATTACTGGCTATACCGACAGGATGGGCGACGCTAAATCGTTGGAATTCTATCAGTATGTGCGATTTGAGACAGAGTATAAGCGATATATCTATTTTGGAAAGAAGAGCACGTTGGTGTTGAGGGCATTGGCCGGACTGGGACTGCCTTATGGGCATTCGGTTGGTTTGCCGTATGAGAAGATGTTTGTTGGCGGAGGCCCCACCACGATGCGTGGATGGTCGCTGCGACGGCTGGGAACGGGACTGCTGACAACGAGCGAGGTAGAGTATGCCTTGGGACTGGGCGAGGTGCAGGTGGTGGCCAACGTGGAGGCGCGGTTTCCGTTGGTGGGAATATTCGAGGGAGCGGTGTTCTGCGATGCGGGAAATGTGTGGAATTATACCGATTGGGGACTGTCGCCAAGGTCGACTTTTAATGTGAATGAGCTGTTGCAGGGAGTAGCCTGGGACGCTGGTTTAGGACTGCGACTGGTGCTGCCCATTATGGTTTTGCGACTGGACGTTGCTTTGCCGCTGTATGACCCGGGGTACCGCGAAGGGATGAGATGGTTGAACAAACATTGGTCGTGGAAGAAGGTGGTGCTGAACCTGGGCATCAACTATCCTTTCTAAACTTGTGGAGAATGTTGAATTGACTATAAAAAATACTAATACATTATGGAGAGTTTACTGAAACGGGTGCAGGGGATTTTTGAGAGAGAGGTTTTCCTAAGCGAGCCCAAGGGGCTTTACGAACCGATAGAATATACTTTAAGGCTTGGCGGTAAGCGCATACGCCCGGTGATGCTGCTGGCAGCCAACCAGATGTTTGGCGGCAGAATGGAACAGGCGGAGTCGGCGGCTGTGGGCATTGAGGTGTTTCACAATTTCACCTTGCTGCACGATGACTTGATGGACCAGTCGCCATTGAGACGGGGAAAGCCGACAGTGTATAGAAAATGGAACGGGAACACGGCTATACTGTCGGGCGACACGATGTTTGCGCTGGCTTGGCGATATATGCTCAAAGTGGAGCACCCAAGACTCAGGGAGATATTGAACTGCTTTAACGAGACGGCAATAGAGGTGTGTGAAGGCCAGCAGTACGATATGGATTTTGAACGTGAGAGCGAGACCACGATTGCGGAGTATATGATGATGATTCGGCTGAAGACAGCGGTGCTGTTGGCTGGTGCGTTGAAAATTGGTGCCCTCTACGCCGGTGCACCTGACGAGGATGTGGACCATCTGTATGAATACGGAATCCACCTGGGGCTGGCTTTCCAGCTGCAGGACGACCTGCTGGATGCCTATGGCGATGTGGCCGTTTTCGGAAAGCAGACGGGGCAGGATATTCGTGACAACAAGAAGACATATCTGATATTGAAAGCCCTTGAGGTGGCCCCGATGCAGGAACGTGAAGAGTTGAAAAAATGGTTCTCCACTACGGATTGCAACGACGATGAAAAGGTGGCAAGTGTATTGAAAATTTACGCTGGTCTGAACATCAAAGAGAAGGTGGAGGAGGCCATTGAAACGGAGTTTGAGAGTGCCCGCCGGCATCTGGATGCAATAAGGGTGGAAGAGGCTCAGAAACGCCCTTTGCGGGAGCTCACGGAGGCTTTGCTGGGACGTAAAAAATAAAAAAAATAAACTTTTTCTCTCTGTTTTAGAAAAATAGTGTATATTTGCAGAAATATTGATTACAAACAAAAACAAATTTACTAATTTATAATCAACTCATTAAATTAAATCATGAAAAAAGTAATTGCTTTGATGTCAATTGTTGCATTATTGACATTCACCAATCTCAATGGTGTCATGGCTCAGGATCAGGCTGCCCAAGCTGACCCCGCCGCAACCGCTCAAGTTGACGAGCAGACCACCGACAGCGCAGTGGTCGAAGCTCCCGCAGAGGAAATGGAAACCACCGCAGTTGCACCTGTGGAAGAGACCAAGTCTTTCCATCAGATGTTGAAAGAGAAGTATATTCAGGGTGGTGCAGGCTGGATGACCCCTGTGTTGCTGTGCCTTATCTTCGGTATGGCTCTGGTTATCGAGCGTATCCTCTATTTGAACATGGCTACCACCAATGTGCAGAAACTCCTCGAAGGCATTGAGGAGCATGTTCAGAAAGGTGACTATGCTGGTGCAAAAGATCTTTGCCGCGACACCCGTGGTCCTGTGGCTTCAATATTCTATCAGGGTCTTGACCGTGTGAACGAGGGTCTTGACAATGTAGAGAAAGCCGTTACCTCTTACGGTGGTGTACAGATGGCCCGCTTGGAGAACAACATGACTTGGATTGCCCTGTTTATCGCTCTGGCTCCTTCGTTTGGATTCCTCGGAACCGTTGTTGGTATGGTTCAGGCATTCGACGATATCGAGGTTGCCGGTGATATCAGCCCGACGGTTGTTGCCGGTGGTATGAAGGTGGCTCTGTTGACAACCATCTTCGGTCTTATCGTTGCCATTATCCTTCAGATTTTCTATAACTACATCCTCACCAAAATCGAGAGCCTTGTTGCCCAGATGGAAGATGGTTCTATCTCCTTCATGGACATCCTCGTCAAGAACAAGAAATAATAGTTATAAGGAATCTTTAATAATAATTACAAACTAAAATCCTTAAACTGTTATGAAAGAGAAAACTGATAAAATATTGACTCTGGTACTCTTGGGACTGAGCATTGTGGCTTCCATTTTGGCCGTATTGTTCGCCTTGGGGTCCGACCCGAAACACATTATGCAAGGCATCACTGAGTTGGGTAACAGCAATTCTGTGGCTTTCGATATTGCCTTCTGGATGCTGGTTATCCTGATTGGTGTTGCCCTTTGTGCTATTGTTGTGTTTCTTTGCAAAAAGCTTTTTGCACGTTTCAGAGAAGAGAAAGGCTATCTCAAGAAGTTCCTTATCCTTGTGATTGTGATTGTGGCATTGTTGGTTGTTTCGTTCCTGCTGGCCAACGGCAACGACGTTTCTGCCGCACTGCTCGACAAGCACGGCCTGTCGGTTGGCGCATCCAAACTGATTGGTGCTGCCTGCATCCTGGTTTATATCATTGTGATAGGAGCTGCTTTGTCAATCTTGGTGACTGAAGTGATGCCCAAATCTAACAAGAAAAAATAATTAACTATGGGAAGAAAAACACCTGGCTTAAACACCAGTTCAATGTCCGACATCTCGTTCTTGTTGTTGGCCTTCTTCCTGCTGGTCTCCAACATCAACACAGATCAGGGTATTGCACGTCGTTTGCCGCCGCCACTGCCGCCTAATCAGGAAAAACCGCCTGAGATTAAAAAGCGCAACATTTTCGTGGTGAAAATCAACAGTCATGACCAGCTGCTCTTCAATGGAGAGTATGGTGATGTGAGAGATCTGAAAGAGCGTGCCAAAGAGTTTCTCGGCAACCCCAACAACGATCCGGAGATGCCTGAAAAGCTTACTCAGGAAATTCCCTTGCTGGGCTCGATGCAGATTTCAAAAGGTGTGATTTCGCTGCAGAACGACCGCGGTACTTCGTACGACATGTATATCGCCGTGCAGAACGAGCTGACCGCTGCTGTTGACGAGATGCGCAATGAACTCTCTCAAGAAAAATTCGGCCGCAAATATGCCGACCTTACCGAACCCCAGGCTGACGCCATCGACCAAGCAATTCCTATTGCTATCTCCGAGGCTGAGCCTACAAAGATAGGAGAAAGAAAATAATGGCACGTTTTACAGGTAAAAAAGCAAAAGAGACTCCCGGCCTTAACATGGGCTCGATGTCCGACATTATCTTCATGCTCCTGTTCTTCTTCATGACAATTACAACAATGCGTGAAAGCTCATTGTATGTGACTATCAAAGTGCCTAAGGCTACCGAGACGATCAAGCTGCAAAAGAAAAGTCTTGTCAGTTATATCAATGTCGGTACTCCTATGGTGGGCGATATGCAGAAGAAGTATGGTACTGAATCGCGTATTCAGCTGAACGACCAGATTGCTGAAGTTTCGGATATTCCTCTGTATGTGGAAACCGAATTGCAGTCGCGCGTCGATGCTGACCGTCCTTTCGTCACCTTCTCTATCAAGGCCGACCAAGACACAAGAATGGGTTTGATAAGCGACATCAAACAGGAGTTGCGTAACTCTGGTGCATTTAAAATATTCTATAATGCCCAAAAAGCCGAACGCAAGTATTAACGTTTAGGCTACACTGATAAGAAAGGAAGGCTGTCCATTGGTGGATGGCCTTTCTTTATTTATGTGCGACCGATTCTATTTGTTGGGGCGGGTTCCTTCATATTTCTACTTAAGGCAACATTTGTTTTGTTTTTTGGAAAAATATGTAGGATGAGGGGAAAAATATATCTGATTTATTTGTAAATTTGCAAAAGAAAGAATGAGATAATCATCTATTGAATATACTAAAAATGAAAACATTGACTATGAATTACCTTTTTAAAGGAAGCAGAATTGTTTCAAGCCGCATGAGCCGTTTAGTTGCCAAAGGGTTGGCGACACTGTTGTTTTGTGTATTAATTGGTGGAACTGTCGTCGGACAGTCTTCAGACCAACAGTTGGCCAAAGTCCGTTCTTGGCAGAAAGGACCTTTGACTTGGAACGATTTCAAGGTTGTGGATCAAAGTATTGGTGCAGAACATTCTTATTTGGAGTTTTTCTTGAAGACCGAATATAACGTGCGTAAGTTGGACGGTGTGAGCCTTTCCAAGCGTGAGGCTGTGGCGTATGTGAACAGAACCCTTTCATGGGTAGACAAAGCCTGCCAGACACCAGCAGAGTTGCGTTATAATCAGGTAATCTTCAATCTTGCCGAGTTGCAACGCAGACGTATGCAGATTGAATTGGATTCAACCAATGATGTGAATACTGCCTACCACATGCGTCTTTTGACACATACTGTCGATAGCTTCTGCCGTGTGACCAATTATGGGTACGACACATTGGAGGTCGCTATTTGGGATGTGGAGGTACGTAATCAGATGGATGCTATCACACCCCGAATGGTGGAGCTGGAGGCCCAAAAGAATCAGATGCCCAAGTACTACACCACTTCCCGTTTCGGGATGAATATGGGTCCTGGGATGAAGATTATGGGTGGACAACTGAGAGACTATTTTCGCCCCAGCGGTGGTATGTATATGGATTTTGAGTTAGGCTATTGGCGCAATATCTTTTCAATGGGATTCTATGTTGGAGGAGGAAGGGTTAAACGAGATGTTTTGTCTGCGCCTTTTGACACACTTTTGTATACACGAGAACGCCTCTCAGTACTTGATTTGAATATCAACTATGGCTTTGCCGTGATTGACAACCCGAAGATTCGTCTAACACCGTTTGTGGGCTATGGCATGAATGGTTTTTACCTGTACTCAAATAATGAGAACGAAAGTTCGATTGGGCCGACCGATGGATGTTGGCGAGCCGGATTGGATTTCAAATACCATTTGTTCAACGATGCTGCTTTTTCTGAGAAATCAGGCAGTCAATTCCTGGGCTCCGTGAATGCAAAAGTATACATGACTTTCGACAAGATACGGCAGATAGAAGGTACCCCCAAAGGGTTTACCATCAATGTTCAGTTGGGAGTTGGATTTATGGGACAGAGCAATAAGGTTAAAACAGTGAAGAAATAACTTTAACTTTTCATCCTTTTTTATTTTTTTCGGCGGACAGCATTTGTTGTTCGCCTTTTTTTAACCCTAATGACCCGATATTTGGGTTCAAAACAACTGTAGCAACTGTAGCGCTGCAACGCGGCGATAAAGATTCCACACTTTGCCCGTCCGAATGACCGATTTGGGATTAATATATAGACAAAAAAGAGCCCTCCAATAGTCTGACTTCATCAAAATACTTGCCATATCAAATATTATTCGTATTTTTGCATCGAAAAAAACATTTCACCCATGACAGACAAATCCATGAAGCAACGGATTAAACAAAATGTGCTTGAAGTTGATCCTCAGGCAGAAGTATGGCTTTATGGGTCACGGGCACGTAACTAATTGATTGAAATAGTGATAGTTCATAAAACTATCTTTTATCAAAGTATATAGTAAATAAAAATTATTGTATAGCCATTGCAAAAAAAAGAATAGTTAACAATAAACAATGAACAATCATGTCAAAGATTATTATTAATTCCGAAGAATTAAGTAACATTTTTCAAGAAAAGTGCAAGAATTATAATCATATAGCTTTCGTTACAGCTTGGGCAGGTAATCCTAATGAAAAAAGTATCCAATGTCTCTTTAATAATCGCTATAAAATTACAAAAGCAGTGGTGGGGCTACATTTTTATCAAACTTCACCGTTTTTTATTAAGAAATTCTGGGGGATAAGTGCTGTACGCTATATCACCAATCGTAATACTGATATATTTCATCCGAAGGTTTACCTGTTTTATAACAATAAAAATAAGTGGGAAGCATTAGTCGGAAGTTCCAATTTGACAATGGGTGGATTTGAAAAGAATACCGAATGTAATGTTTTACTAACATCCGATGAAGATTCCCAAAATGTCTATTCTGACTTGTTAATATTTATCTCAAATCAACATAGAGAATCCGTGATAATGTCAGAAGATGAGTACTTAGTATATTGTGAGTATAGCAAAAAGAATAATAAAAATAAAACATTTGATAATTTAATTGCCCCTCTGAACCATAATCTTACTGGTTTTGATTGGGATATTTATTATTCTCGTCTAATTGATAATGAGGGCAGAAATCATAAGGAAAAGATTAAAATTCGATTAAAATTATTAGACAGATGTCAACTTTTATTCAAAGAGAAAAGTTTCAAGGACTTTAGTGAAGACGAACAAAAAGCCGTGGCAGGTATAGTTGCGAATATTGGCGATGGAATTGAAGATTGGCAATTTTTTGGTAGCACCAGCGCTAATGGTCATTTTAAAACAAAATTAAAAGATAAGAAGATAGTAAAAAGATTGTCTGATGCTATAGACCTGATTCCCCTAGAGGGAAATGTCAATAAAGACATCTATGATAAATATGTAAAAACCATGAAAAATGTATTGGGAATGAATGACCCTGTAACTATATGCACTAGATTTTTAGCATTAAAACGACCTGATTTGTTTGTGTGTATGGCAGGAAGGACTTCAAAAAATGAAGGTCAGTCAACGATATCTAAGTTGCTAGAGATGCTTGGGGAAAAGGTCAAAAAGAGTACTACAATTTCCCTTAATAACTATTGGGATAAGGTGGTTGAGAACATTCGGAATTCGAAATGGTACAAAGAAACAATGAGAGTAGATGCTGATATAATTGAGAAAAGGGTATATCAATATCGCGCTGCAATGTTAGATGGTCTGTGCTATAGGATAAACGAGTCCTTTAATTAGTTTTTTTCCCTTTTGTTGCAGATTTGCAAACAGTTCTGCAGTCCTTAACAAAGAATAGAAAGAGTAAATTCTTGTAGTTGAAGTTCTTTCGGAATTGAACATTAGGTATCACAAGCGTTGTTATATACTTTATACTAAGGCTATTTTTGGTCTTCCACTATTCGTGGGAGATTTGGAAAGTATGAATAACAATAGTAACAATGACTGAGAAAGTATATATCACCCTTGACAACGGTAGTATGGTGGAGACCACTATGCACCCTGTGATTGTGTCGGCGAGTCGGGCGACGGATATTCCGGCGTTTTATGCCGACTGGTTCTTCTATCGGCTGCGGATGGGCTATTCGGCTTGGATTAATCCTTTCAATAACAAGAAGGGATATGTGTCGTATCAGGATACACGGTTTATTGTCTTCTGGTCGAAGAATCCCAAGCCTCTGCTGGAGCATCTGGACGAACTCGATAAACATAATATCGGGTGCTATATCCAATATACTCTGAATGACTATGAGACTGACGGGCTTGAAAAGAAGGTGCCAACAGTGCAGGAGCGCATCGACACATTCAAGCGACTTGTTGACCGTATAGGCCTCGGCAGAGTTATTTGGCGGTTCGACCCGCTGGTACTGACTGATAGAATTACAACAGATGTGCTGCTTGACAAGATTGAACGCATAGGCGACCAACTGAAGGGATATACCGAGAAATTGGTGTTCAGCTTTGCCGACATCGCCTCTTATCGCAAAGTGAAACATAACCTGAAGGAGTCGAACATAAACTATATAGAATGGAATGAGCCGGATATGGCTGATTTCGCCAATCGGCTTGTGGAATTAAACAAGAAATGGGGCTTCACCTTAGCCACTTGCGGGGAGAAGATTGATCTGCCAGGTGTGGTACACAATAGCTGCATCGACCATGATTTGATTATCCGTCTTGCCCACAGGGACAAGGCGTTGATGGATTATCTTGGGGTCACGAAAGTTCCAGTGCCACGAGACATGTTTGGCAATGTGGATTTGCCCCAAGGAACCATATTACTGGACGACGGCACAGCTGCCATACAGCGTAAGAAGATGCCCGACAAGGGGCAGCGGGCGGCTTGCGGCTGCATGGTGAGCAAGGACATCGGGCAGTATAACACCTGTCCGCACCAGTGTGAATACTGCTATGCTAACGCCTCGAAGGAGCTGGCTACTGAGAACTGGAAACGTCATCAACTTGACCCACATTCGGAGCTTATAGTTCCTATATGATTATAAAATAGATATAACACCCATAGAAGAATAATCATTCGTGGAATATTGCCTTTGTCTGGGTGTTTGCATTATTGGTGGATGAAGGTGTTTTTGAACTGTAGCAACTGTAGCACTGCAACGCTGCTGGCACTAATTGGGGGTGGGGGGGGAGTTTGTGGGAGTTTGTCGGACTAGTCTGACAGGTCTGACTAGTCCGACCAGTCGGACGGGTCGGACTTGTCGGACGGGGGGGGCGGGATGGTCGTCTTGGGATTTGGGTGAGGGCAAATATTTTTTTTGATTTTTTTGGGGGTGGGGCTTTAGGCCGCAATGAGGTGGTTGTATTTTTGCATCGTGTTTGAGTCGCGACGGACTTCTTTGAAGGTTCTGTGTTGCTTCGCTTTAGGTTCGCTTCCGGAGGCGAACAAAGAGCGAAGGCAGACATTCGGCAAAGTGGCGGCAATGACTCATCACAAAAAAGAGTTCTTTGACATATTTGCTTTTAGGTTTTCATCAAGCCCCACATGTTTGGCCTACAAAAATAATTGACAACAATCGGTAGTTCGGGCGACTTTTATATTTTTTCCCGCTTTTTCTGGTCACTTTATGCCATATCAGCATTCAAATGACCGATTGGGTGGGGATGGATATCCCGCAGAAAATGAAAAGAGGGTGCCTTTGTGGGACACCCTCTGAGTCATGAAAAGAATGATTTTTAATCCAAGTGATAATACTGATTAGGCACCAATTTTGGTGGTGTAGGCAGCGCTATCGAGCAGGCCGTTGATATCGTCCATGTTCTCGGGTTTGATTTTGATGATCCAACCTTCACCATAGGGGTCGTTGTTGATAGAAGAAGCCTCTTCGAGAGCTTCGTTGAATTCAACCACTTCGCCTTTAACGGGCATGAGGAGGTCGGCCACAGTCTTAACGGCTTCGAGGCTACCGAAAGCTTCGCCAGCTTCGATGGTGTCGCCTACGCAGTCAACGTCAACAAATACGATATCGCCTAATTCGTGTTGTGCATAGTCAGTGATACCAACAAATGCAAATTCGCCTTCAACGCGTACCCATTCATCATCCTGGGTGTACTTTAAATTCTGAGGAATGTTCATGTTATTATTGTTTTAAAATGTAATATTATTGTTTTAAATTTTCTGCAAAAATACACAATTTAGTCCGTTCAGCAAAAAAAAAGTTTTGTGTATCATTTTTTTTTCATACTTTTGTATCATCAAATGAAGTCTGAATTGTGTCTGAGGGTGTGTTCTGTTTGTTGAAATTCAAGACTTTCCGTATTATTTATTGAATCAATACATTTTCGAAAAAAATATTATAAGCACATAAGTTATATTTATGTACAGTAAATCAGAATTAGAAGCCAAGGCGCATATTGAATTGATTAATATCGCCAAGGAATTGGGAATTTCCCGTGCCACGAGAATGGATGCTCAGGAGTTGATATATAAAATTATCGGTCTCCAGTCGGAAAATCCCAAGGCAATTACCAAAGAGCAAGAAGAGAAGAAAAAAGCACAGGCAGCAGAGCCTCGTCCCAAACGTGCGAGAATTAAACCCCAGCTGATTGCAGAGTCCTCTATGTCGAATCCTGAATTGCACCGCCATCATCCGTCTGCCGGGATTGCCAAAGAGGGCAAGAAGCCTGTCGAGTCGGCCGAGCAACGGAGTATAAACATAGCAGACCTCGAAATACCAACGATTCCTGTGGTTCCCGAGATGCGGGGCGTTGTGCGCCGCAGCGAGTCGCCGATGCCTCCTACGGGCAAGCGCGATGAAGCACCGATGACTGCGGCAACAGAACCCAAGGATTCTGTCAAGGAAGTGAAGGCAACCCCTGCCGAGAAACAAAAGGCTGAACCCATGGATAGCGATAATACTTCTGCTTCACCTAAGAAAAAGCGTGGCCGTCCCCGCAAGGTGTCGGCTGAAGATGCTTCTGTGGCAGTAGCGACAGAGGCTGTGGTTAATGATAACGCCTCTAAGGCTGAGCCGGAGACTGAGAAAGTGCAGCCTGTTGCTCCCGTTGAACCAGTTGAGAAGAAAACTGCCGCACCTACAGAATCCACCCCAGCCACCGTTACAGAGTCCACCCCTGCCACCGATTCGGAGGAAAACCAGTTGCGTGAGGGTCAAGACAAAATACGTCCCCATCGTCCGCGTATCAAACCTGCCGAGGAGACCGAGAAGGTGACCTTGGTGTCGTTTGACGAAAACGGCAATCCTGCCGATATGAGCGAGAGCGAGATGAACAAATCCAAGGTGGTGACTGTGACTGTGCCCGAGAATCGTGGTTTTGTACCCAAGGAGCGTTATGTGCGTTATGGCAAGCCTATGGATAAGCGTGACCGATTCCATCAGCGCAATGGCGATGGAACGGCTGGCGAGGGCTCCGAGGGCTTTTTTGTGCCGAAGCAGCAAAAGATATATCCTTTCGACTCGGAAGGCGTGATTGAGGTGGAAGGACTACTGGAACTGAGTCCTGACGGGTATGGCTTTTTGAGGTCGTCCGACTACAATTATCTCAATTCCCCCGATGATGTCTATGTGTCGGCTATGATGGTGCATCAAACGGGACTGAAAACCGGCGACACGGTGAGAGGTATGGTGCGTCCTCCAAGAGAGAACGACAAGTTCTTTATCCTGGTCAAAATTATCGAGATTAACGGCCTCTCGCCCGAACGCATACGTGACAGAGTTCCTTTTGAGTCGCTTACCCCTCTTTTCCCCGAAGAAAAGTTCAAACTCACAGGTCATCCCACCGAGACCTACTCCACGCGTATTATCGATATGTTCACGCCTATTGGAAAAGGCCAGCGTGGTTTGATTGTGGCACAGCCCAAGACCGGTAAGACCACTCTCTTGAAAGAGGTTGCCAATGCCATCGCTTTCAACCATCCCGAGGTCTATCTGATGGTGTTGCTCATCGACGAACGCCCCGAGGAGGTGACCGACATGCAGCGCAGTGTGAATGCCGAGGTGATTGCCTCGACCTTCGACGAACCCGCCGACCGCCATGTAAGAATCGCCAATATCGTTTTGGAAAAGGCTAAACGCATGACCGAATGTGGCCATGATGTTGTGATTGTGCTTGACTCCATCACCCGTCTCGCACGTGCCTACAACACGGTACAGCCCGCATCGGGCAAAGTGTTGTCGGGCGGTGTGGAGGCCAATGCCCTTCAGAAACCCAAGCGCTTTTTCGGTGCCGCCCGTAATATTGAGAACGGTGGCTCGTTGACCATCATCGCCACAGCCTTGACCGAGACCGGCAGCAAGATGGATGATGTGATTTTCGAAGAGTTCAAAGGAACAGGCAATATGGAGCTTCAGCTGGACCGCAAGATGGCCAACAAGCGCCTCTATCCCGCCATCGACCTCGTGGCTTCGAGCACCCGCAGGGACGACCTCTTGGTGCCCAAGAACGTGCTGAGCCGCACTTTGGTGTTGAGAAACCAGCTGACCGACATGACCCCCGTCGAGGCTATGGAATTCCTGCTGAAGAATATGGCTCACACCCGCAACAACGAAGAGTTCCTGTTTACAATGGACAAGTAATAAAAACCAAAGAAAGCTTAGGGCATGAGTTCTAAGCTTTCTTCTTTTATAGAAATAATTGAAATATGAAACGAGGATTTGGAAGCGACAACCATTCGGGAGTGGACGCCGAGGTGTTGGACGCTATTGTGAATGTAAATAAAGAGCATGCATTGGCCTACGGCGACGATGAATATTGCCAAGAAGCCGAGATGCTGATTCGCATAGCCTTCGGTGCAAGCAATGCCGGAGTTTATTTTGTATTCAACGGAACGGGCGCAAACGTATTGAATATTGATGCCATGTGCCGTTCTCACGAGGCTGTGGTATGTGCCGAGACAGCCCATATCAACGTGGACGAATGTGGCGCGCCTCAACGTATCGTAGGATGCCGTTTGCTCACTGTCGACACCCCGGACGGCAAGCTGACTCCCGATTTGGTGAAGACCCGCCTTCACGGTTTCGGTTTCGAACATCATTCCCAGCCCAAGGCTATAAGTATTAGCCAACCAACCGAGTTGGGCACGCTTTACACTCTTGACGAAATCAAGGCACTGTCCCGGTTGGCACACGACTATGGCATGTATCTGCATATCGACGGCGCGCGGCTGGCAAATGCCGCTGTGGCTCTGGGCTGTTCTTTCGGTGCCATGACCACCGAGTGCGGGGTCGACTGCGTATCGTTTGGCGGCACCAAGAACGGCTTGTTGATGGGCGAGAGTGCCGTGATTCTGAATCCCGATTTGAACAAAGAGTTGAAGTACCGCCGCAAACAGATGGGGCAACTCTACAGCAAAATGCGCTTTGTGGCTGCCCAGTTCATGGCCTATCTGGAGCGTGGCGTTTGGAAACGCAATGCGGAACACAGCAACCGTATGGCTGGAAAACTATATGCAGCCGTGAAGGATTTGAAGGGTGTGAAGGTGATGTATAAAGTGGAGGCCAACAGCGTGTTTGTCCAGCTCCCACACGAAGTATGGACCGCGCTGCAGAAAGAATATTTCTTCTACGATTGGGACGAGTCTCAGAATGTGGTACGTTGGATGTGCTCGTTCGATACCACCGAGGCGGATATCGAGGCTTTTGTGGGTGCTCTCCGTCGTTTGCTGGCATAGTTGCACCCGTTGCTTGATTAAGGCTTGTTCTATTGTAAATACTGACTGGTTTTGATTATTAAGGTTGTTGATTTAAACCATGAGGGGTTAAAGTGTTATGCCCGGCTGACTGAGGCGCAGCTACGCAATCGGCTGGAGCCCGAAAAGGGTATCTTCATAGCCGAGAGCCCGAAAGTGATAAAGGTGGCTTTGCAGGCGGGCTGTATACCGTTGTCCTTGCTGATGGAGGAACGACAACTGGAAGGGCAGGGGGGCGAGATTGTCTCACTATGTGGCGATGTGCCTGTGTATGTGGGAGACCGTGATTTGTTGGCTCAACTTACGGGATATGAACTCACCCGCGGGGTGCTCTGTGCCATGCAAAGGCCTCATTTGCCCACCCCCGAGGAGATATGCCGGCAAGGCAGAAGGATAGCCATTATTGATAGCGTGGTAAACAGCACCAACACTGGTGCTATTTTCCGTGCTGCCGCTTCGTTGGGCATGGATGGCGTGCTGCTCACTCCCTCCTGCTGCGATCCGCTCAACCGCAGAAGTGTCCGTGTCAGCATGGGGACGGTGTTTCAGGTGAAGTGGACCTACATTCAAGGCTGGCCTCATCCGGCAATGGAACAGCTTAAAGCATGGGGCTACAGCACTGCCGCCCTGGCTCTGCGTCCGGGTGCTATGGCTGTCGACAATCCCCAGCTGAAGGCCCATGAACGTTTGGCCATAGTGATGGGTACCGAAGGCGACGGACTTAGTGGCAGAGTGATAGACGACTGCGACTACAGGGTAATAATTCCGATGCAGAACGGGGTGGATTCGCTCAATGTGGCTGCCGCCGCCGCGGTGGCTTTCTGGGAGCTGTCCAAACGTTAGATTTTATTCCGGCCACTCGGCGTTTTCCGGGCTTTATCGGTTCAGCACAATGCGGAATACGGTTCCTTGTCCCTCAACTGAATATTTCACGAAGATGCGTCCTTTGTGGTAGTCGTTGATAATGCGTTTGGCCAGCGACAGCCCCAATCCCCAGCCACGCTGTTTGGTGGTGAATCCCGATTCAAAAATACGTTTCTGTATCGAGGGCGACATTCCTTTGCCTGTGTCGGCCAAATCGATATATACATGCCGTGTGTCGGACGATACCACTACGGTGAATGTACCCACTCCGTCCATTGCGTCGATGGCGTTCTTGCATATATTTTCTATCACCCACTCGAACAGATAGCTATTGAGTGGCACCTGAATGTCGTTGTCCGGGAAGTTTGTGACAAATTTCACCTTGCGGGAGCTTCGTGTCTGCAAATAGTTGATGGCGTTCTGGATAGCTTGGCATACATTCTCGTCGTGCAGTTCGGGTATCGACCCTATCTTCGAGAACCTGAGTGTGACGGTCTCGAGTCGATTCAAATCTTTGTTGATTTCTGTGGCATAGTTCTGCGTGAATGTCTTGCCCTCGAGGTACTGTGTCCAAGCCATAAGTGAAGAAATCGGTGTACCCAGCTGATGGGCCGTTTCTTTGGCCATTCCCACCCATATCTTGTTCTGTTCCATATCGCGTGTGTTGCGGATAAGGTAGTATGTGATGATAACCAACACCACCAGAATGAACAGATAGAGCAGAGGCACCCATGTGAGCGATTTCAGCAGGGGAGTGTTCTCATAGAACAGGTAGGCCCGTCGCCCGTTAGGCAGGCGGAACTCTATGGGGTCGTTCTCCTCTTCCATCTCGCATAATTTCTCAGCCAATCGGTCGGGCGTGTCGAATTCTCTCAGTGGTATGTTGCCGCTGCCCAGCACTTCGCCTTGCAGGCTGTCTACAACCAACACGGGCACGAATACCGAGTTGTTGGTGATTTCGGACAGGAACGATTCGTTGAAGCCGTCGAGCACATGGCGCAGGTCGGTATATACCTTCGACTCTTTGTAGTACAGCGTCAGCGGCATACCCCATATAGAGTAGTGGAAAGGCTCGTTGTGCGAGAACTCGTCCAGCAATGCCCCCTCCAGTTTCTGCCCTTTCAGTTCGTTGGGTACTGTGATGATAGAGTCGGGGTCTGTAATGATGATGGCTGTTTCGCAGCTGTCCACAATATAACGTACATAGTCCAAACTGAAATCGGCATCATAGTTCATGTCGTTCCGGTCGAACGAACGCAGAATGTTGGTGTACATCTGCATCTTGCGGTGCTCGTCCAGTGCCACGCTGGCAAAAAATTCCTCCGAATATGAAACCAGCTCGGCTTTCTGGCTTATGGCCTGTGCCCATAGTTTCACCTTTTGCAACTCGGAATTGCGTATCTGTGTCGATAGATTGTTGATTTCGAACAGTGCGAAGGCTGCCATTACGACTGTGGCGACGAGGATGAACCATTTTATCTTTTTCATAGCTTTGCTGACTATGTATTTTTATGACATTTTAATCGACTTGGCGGGTTGTACGTGCGAGATGTAGGCAGCGGGTATAAGCATAGCGGCCACACAGACAGCCAGAGTCCCGAGGCTCACGGCTAAAAATATCCACGGGTTCAGGTCGATGGGCACTGAGCTCATCGAATAGCTGGCCGAGTCGAGACTGATGATTTGGAAGTGGTGTTGCAGCCAGCACAATATCAAAGCTATAACATTGCCCCACACAATGCCGCGTCCCACAATGGATGCACATTTGATAAGGAATATCCGGCGGATGGATGAGTTGTCGGTCCCGAGGGCTTTCAGTATTCCTATGGTGGAGGTTTTCTCAAATATCATGATAAGGAGTGCCGAGATGACCGACACGATGCATACCAGCATCATGATGACAATGATGAGGATGATGTTGGAGTCCAGGAGGTCCAGCCAAGAGAAGAGTGCGGGATAGCGGGTCACAATAGTGGTGAGTGTGAGGTCGTATCCCATCAGTGGGAGCAGGCTGTTGGCAATGCGGTCCAAGTGTGCGAAATTGTCCACCAAAACCTCATATCCGGCCACTTGGGTGCTGTCCCACTCGTTGAGCCGCTGCACCTGTCTCAGGTCGCCCACCAGGTAGTGCTCGTCAAAGTCGTTGAGGTCGGTGTTGTATATGCCGCACACCTCGAAAGCGCGGGCCCGATAGGTGTCGGTTTGCCAGAAATAGGTGCGCACCTTGTCTCCCAGGTTCAGGTGCAGCTTGTCGGCAATAGTCTGCGATACGATTATTTCGTTCGATGGTTTGTCCTCGGGAAAAGCAAACAGGCGTCCTTCAACAAGATGCGAGGCGAAAAATGCCGAGTCGAAGCCGGCATCCACTCCTTTGAATATCACGCCCTGTATCTGGTCTTCGGTCTTCACCATACCCCCCTTCTCGGCAAAAAACTGCAAGTGTTTCACCCCAGGAGCCTCTCTTATGAGTTCCACCTCCGGACGAGTAATGTCGATAGGTGTTGGCTCGTAGGTGTTACCCATTGCGTAGCTGCCTACCACTATGTGTGAGCCAAAGCCCACCACCTTTTGGCGTATCTCTTTTTGAAATCCGCGGAGGATAGATACGGACAATATCATCACAATCACGCCGAGGGCAATGCTGTAAGTGGCAATGCTCACCAGCGGGCCGGAGTAGCTTTTGCGGTCGTGGGGAAGGAATCGTTGGGCTATGAAGCGTTCAAATCGCATTTTTCTTTTCTTGGAGCTGTAAGTGTAGGTACATAGAGGATGGGTGTGAGGACTTCACCCTTATCCTATACCGTTATTATAATGGGGCGGCCGGCGGGATTGATGCCGTTGCCTGTTTCCCTCCCGGCCGTCCCTGCAATGGGTATGTACGGAATGCTTTATTTCTTCCAGGCGTTCACAATGCCCATGAAGTCTTCTGCCTTGAGCGATGCACCGCCGATAAGGCCGCCGTCCACGTCGGGATTGGAGAAGAGCTCTTTCGCGTTCGAGGGCTTGCAGCTTCCGCCATACAGGATGCTGGTCTCGTCGGCCACCTCCTTGCCATATTTCTCGGCAATGAGTCCACGGATGAAGGCGTGCATCTCCTGTGCCTGCTCGGGTGTGGCGGTCTTGCCTGTGCCGATGGCCCAAACGGGTTCGTATGCCACCACTATCTTGCCAAACTCTTCGGGGCTGAGGTGGAATAGGCCGTCGGTTATTTGTTTCTTCACCACATCAAACTGGCGGTTCTCTTCACGCTCCTGCAGCACCTCGCCGCAGCACACTATGGGGCGTATGCCGTGGGCAAGCAGTTGGTTCACCTTGCGGGCTATGATCTCGTCGGTCTCGTGATAGTAGGCACGGCGTTCGCTGTGTCCCACAATGCAGTACTCCATCTCGAGCGATTCGAGCATGGCCGCCGATACCTCTCCGGTATATGCTCCGCTCTCTTGGTCGCTCACGTTCTGGGCTCCCACTGCAAAGTAGGATCCGTCGCTATAGTCGCCCGCCATTTCCAGATAGGGGAAGGGGGGACACACGATGACGAGGGTGTCGGCATCGGGGGTATCGTTTTCCAAACATGTCACGATGTTGTCGATAAGCTCGTCGGCTTCCTGGAATGTTTTATTCATTTTCCAGTTTCCTGCAACAATGTGTTTTCTCATAGTGAATTGTGTTTAAAGGTTAATTGTATTATTGATATTACTTAATGTTGTCGTTTGGCTCTCTGTTGTTCCTCGTATTTCTTGAAGAATGGCAGTATTGCCTTGGTGGGTAGCACCTTGTTCATGATGATGCGCCGCTCCTCGTTCAGTATTATCATCGTCGGGGCTCCGTGCACATTGTATGCCACCTGATAGTCGATATTGACATTTTGTCCGCCCACATTCACAAATGGCAGGTTGTGCTCGCGCACATATTTCTTCCATTTCACCACATCGGCCTCATAGCCCACCGCGTAGACCTCGAAGAATTTGTTCCCGGCCGCCGAGAGCGAGTCGTATAGTTCTTTCAGCGTCTCTGTCTGTTCTTGGCAGTGGTGGCAGTCCGGGTCCCAGAACCACAGTATCACATACCGCTGTGGAAACCTGTGCGACGATATCCAATCTTTTGGGTCGGGCGACTGGTTGGTGTCGGCCATATACAGCTCCTGCCCCTTTGCCCCAATCAGCGACTGCTCCAGGAACTCCACCGTCTGGCGCTTGTTCTGCAGGTCGGCTGCCGAAGCCCATGTGCAGATGCCCGAAAGGTAGAATTCGCGTACCAGGTGACACCACACTGCGTCCCACCCTATTTTCTTGGTCGAGCGATAGTAACGGGGCATGATATAGTCCAGGAAATAACGCAGCATGACCGTGTCGCTCTCTATCGAGTGGAACAGGCGGTCGGCATATTTGCATATTGTGTCGCAGTCGGCGTCGAACAACACACCGAAGAAGAAGTAGTTCATCTTGTTGAACAGCTCCCAGGTGTAGAGCAGCGAGTGGTCGCTCAAGTCTACGTCGTCCCAGTAATGGTTACGATAGTAGTAGGGTTTGTCCACCACCTCGTCCGGCACTATGGGGCCGCGGAACATGTCGAGGAGTTGGAAAAAGCGGTAATTCTTATTCTTCTTTATGTAGTTTTCTTCCCACTCAATCATTTGTGCCGATAGTTCGTCCATCTCCTTTTCGGCCTTCTTTCTCACTTCCGGGTCGGTCGATTTCTTGCGCTCGTCGATGTCGCGCGCCTGTTTTCGTGCCTCGGCTATACGGTTGTTGTATAGGAACATCACCTTGTTTGCTTCCGACCCTTTGATGTCCTTCTCCGGGTTGGCTACACCGTAGGTCGGAGTGGTCACTATGGTGAATTGTTGGCTTCCGTCAATAGTGAAGTCCATCATGGTTTTCTTGGCACCCCGTTCAAAGAGGGTATACATTCCGGTTTCCCATGGCTTGTTGCCCATAAAGGTATATACACCGTAGCGGGTGGAACCCACCGTCTTGTCCTGCCGTATCGCGCTGTCTACGATAAGTGCCTGCTCGCGGTAGTGGTAGCCTATATACAGGGTGTCGGCTGTTGCATCGGGTATGTCGAAGCGCATCTTGTATTTCTGTGCCTGGCAGGGTAGAAGCAATGTAGCCAATAGTAGTGTGATAACAAAGCGTTTGGTCATAATGGTCTTGATGTTTGATATTTTATAGTCTGGTTATTTTACCATTTTGTTTTTCAATGTGTTGTATGTTGCGTTTCTGCTTGTCGAACACCAGCGTCGCCACAATGGTGATAGTAATGTTCTTCGACGGTTTGTCATAGATATAGGGGGCAGATGTGGGACAAATCTGATAGGCTACGCCGAATCCCAGATCCATCACACCGTATCGCAGCAAGCCGTCAAAACCTGTGGCAGGCTCGAAAAGCCCCATATAGGGTGCCTGCAGGTACAATCCGTCCCAGTGACGGCGACCCAGCTCGTCCTGTCCGCATAGCCGGCCCCACATGGCGTTGATTTGCAGAAAGGGCTGGGGTTGCGACCACGACAATTCCCACAGCGGCATTGGGGCCGTATAGTTGAGGCACAAGTGTGCGTAGTAGTTGGCGGCAAAGGTGTTGGGACGCACAGTGAGAAATGTATTACGGAAAAAGTATATTGCGTATGCCGTACCCGAGAGGTCGAACATTCGGCTATACGGAGCATCGGGCGAAGCGTACCCCACTTGGGCAAAGACATTGAGCCCGAAGTCGCCGGGTTCGGCATTGTATTGAGCTATTCCGTTGAAGTACTTGTGCTGCTCTCCGCTGGCGGTGGTGCAGATGCCCCCCTTCATCTGGACCGATACCCCTTTGCCCCACACCACCTTCGCTGCTGCTTCGCTGAAGGTTCGCATTTCAGTCCTCTGTTCCGGGCGCTTGGGATACAACACACCCTCATTGTTGAAACGGTAGTCCTCCCACGTCTGTCGAAGTGTGAAACTCATATCCCACATGCGCGACGGTGAGAGCATAAACTCCAGCCCTGCACCGCGCACCCCCGCATACCGTGACGATACGAAGTTTGTGTTGTAGTGCGGCGAAGTCATCTTGTAGTTTTCCAGCCGTCGTGACGCCACTTGAAACACATCTTTATATCCTTGAATCCTGATTCGCGGGTCGGCCCGTCCGGGGAGCCTCAACTGCACTCCGCCGCCAAACTTAAACTTGTGGTCGCGTGTGCCATAAGCCCCGTAAGCCTGCATGGTCCATTGCCCCAGCACCGTCTTGGGGTTCTCGGCCGTGACGTTGGGAATAACCCACGAGAGCGACGCCTCGAAGCGGGCACCCTCGTAGCGGTTATAGTTTAAAAGCCGGTCAGCGTCAAAAAAGAGAGCCGTGGGAGCCTTGTAGGGGGTAATCCGTATCATCTGCCCCATAGTCAGTGTGGCAAGCAGCAGTAGCGGTATTATAATATGTCTTTTTGTCAGCATGAGTACGCAGTATTGCAAATTGCAAAGATACAAAAATTCTTTGAGCTGACGAAAAATATTTTTCCCTCCACCCTTGCATCGCTATTCAATGCATTGTATATAAATACTCTATTCCGTAACCCCACCAACCCTTTCCGCATCCCTTTCCCCTTTCTCCGATGGCCTTTTTCACGCCGAAGATGGCCTTCTTCCTTTCCGTTGCCCATTCCACCGCTTTTCGCCCATAGCCCGGTTCATTTCTCCCTCTTTCGCCCCACCTGTCACCTTTTTCCCCAGCCTAGAACCCTCCGTGACAATTCCTTCCTTCCGCTCATCTTTCTCGCCCGTTTCCGTTTCCCCGTTTCCATCAATCATTTCCATTCATTGCCCGTTTTCCGCTTTCACTCCCTTTCTGTTAAGCACCCCTCTCATCCGATTGCCTTCCCACTCTTCCAGCTCCCTCATCTACCACAGTTCCATTGTCTGTTTCTTTTTTCGGCACGCGCAATTGGTTATTCCCGCAATCGCTTTGCTTTCAGTCGTTTCAAACCACTTAGAGAACTGTCTTTAAGCACTATGGTTACGAAGAACTCAAGAAGAGCTTACTATGTGCTTAAGGGTAAGCGGAGATGAAATGGGGATGGATTTGGTCGGGAGAGGGGAAAGAATGGGCTGGAGAGGGAGATAGTATGATTGGGAAAGCGGGATGGAACGGAAAAGAAGAGAGGGAAGCAGGTGTTGGGGAGTGTGAGGGGATGGGGATGGTGGGAAGTGTTTTGGGGTTGAGGTGGGAGAGGGAACGGAAGTTGAGAAAAGGAGACAAGTGGTTGGGCATGAGATGGTGGGAGGTCGGAGTGTGGGAGTGTGGCGCATGGGTGCTGTGAGGTTGGATTAGGGGTTGCTGCGGGGTTGAAGGCAGTGGATTTTGGGGTAAAAAATGGATGGATATTGAATTTATTATTCGCTATTTCAAAAAAAAATCGTAATTTTGCATTTCGTATTAACGGAACATAAAAATTAAATATATATATAAACTACAAATTCTTAAAGAAATGAACTACGATGTCATCGTTATAGGAAGTGGTCCTGGAGGATATGTGGCAGCCGTGAAGGCAGCTCAATTGGGAATGAAAACCGCTGTTGTGGAACGTGAGAACCTTGGCGGTATATGCCTTAATTGGGGATGTATTCCCACCAAAGCGCTGTTGAAGAGCGCACAGGTGTTTAACTATATCAGCCATGCTGCCAACTATGGTGTGGCCGCACAGCCTGTGGAGGCCGACATCACCGCTATGGTGCAGCGTTCGCGTGGAGTGGCCGAGACGATGAGCAAGGGCGTGCAGTTCCTTTTGAAGAAGAACGGCGTGGATGTGATTATGGGTACTGCCAAAGTGAAGCCGGGACATAAGGTGTCTGTGACCGATGCCGAAGGCAAGGAGACCGAATACGAGGCCGAGCATATCATAATAGCCACCGGAGCCCGCAGCCGTGTGATGCCGAGTATGCCGCAGGATGGCAAGCACATCATTGGCTACCGTGAGGCAATGACGCTGCCTTTCAAGCCGAAGAGTATGGTGGTGTGCGGAAGCGGTGCCATAGGCAGTGAGTTTGCTTTCTTCTATCAGAGCATCGGTGTGCAGGTGACGCTGGTGGAGTTTATGCCCCAGATACTGCCCAATGAGGATGAGGATACCGCTTCGCAGATTAGCCGCAGTTTCCGCAAAATGGGCATGAAGGTTATGGCAAGTGCAAGCGTGGAGAAGGTGGATGTGGACGGCGACGTTTGCCATGTGACTATCAAGGATATGAAGAAAAACACCGAAACGGTGGTTGACTGCGATGTGGTGCTGAGTGCCGTGGGTGTGATTACCAACCTGGAGAATCTGGGATTGGAAGAGACAGGCATCGAGGTGGAACGCACCAAGATAGTGGTGGACGACTATTACCGCACCAATGTGCCGGGCTATTATGCCATTGGCGATGTGGTGCACGGGCCTGCTTTGGCACATGTGGCCAGCGCAGAGGCCATTTGCTGCGTGGAGAAGATAGCGGGTCACGAGCCCAAGCTGGTGAACTACAACAATATTCCCGGTTGCACGTATACCACTCCCGAGGTGGCCAGCGTGGGATTGACCGAGAAGAAGGCTGTAGAGGCCGGCAAAGAGGTGCTGGTGGGCAAGTTCTTCTTCAAGGCCAGCGGAAAGGCCACAGCGGCAGGCAATACCGATGGTTTCATCAAGATGGTGATAGATAAGAACACCGACGAGATTTTGGGTTGCCACATGTGTGGCGACAATGTCACCGAGATGATAGCCGGCATCGTGGCTGCCCGCGAGAACCACCTGACAGCCAAACAGGTGGCCGGAGCCATTCATCCCCATCCCACGATGAGCGAGGCTGTGATGGAGGCTATCGAGGCTGCCTATGGATGTGCCATTCACGGTTAAACAGTAGATAAACCGAAGAGATTTAAACATAAACACCGATAATCAAAGAGTCCTAATAAAAAACTTATAGTTATGAAACTTCTACCTAAGTATCGCAAAACTATTGCTAAAGGGTTGACGGTGTGGGTTTCGAACCATTATTGCCCCACCTTGTTTGGCATCCGCGGCCATTACGAGTCGTCGTATAAATCGGGTCAGTATGTGGAATGCGGAGCTCCGGGAACAGGTTTCTTTGTGAGAAACAGTTCGAGCCATTCATACAAGAATTTCTGCAAGGAAGAGCGTGCCAAGCTGTTGCCGCAGTATAAGAACATGGTCCAGGGAAAGGAATTCTCGTTCGAAAAGGAGATAGAGCGTGTTACGAAAGCCAAGGAAGAGAATACAGACCCGATAAGGGACATGATATTGGAGTCGTACCTGAACGTGTTGCCGTTGGCCAAAGAGGCTGAGGAGGCAGAACGGTATGTGAACGGCATCAAGGAGTTGTCGCATCACAGACATCACCTTACTTCATACCAGTCGCATGTGATGTCGGGTATTAAGTCGAGGATTGCCCGTCTGGGTCACGATGTGCGCGACATTCAGCTGTATATCCCCAAGCTTTGTGGCGAGGAGCGTTACCAGCAATTTGCCGAGGTGGCCAAGCAGTTCACACAGGTGGCCTCAAGTCACCGCATTTGGAGCGTACGCGAAAACTATGAGGGGCTGGAGGCTGCATTCACTCAGGTATACTTCGACCTGGGTATCTTCAACTTCATACAGGCACCGCTGATGACCCCGATGATGCGCGACGCTGAGGGGAGAAAGATTTTCTTCTATCCCGAGTTTGTAATCCGTGCGAAGGATTCGGTGGACTTTGAAGTGTTTGAAATGAAGTCGCTGACATTCCTGTTCAGGGAAGTGCCCTACGACATGATTTCGAACATGGTGATTGACAGCTACTATGATGTAGACGACTCGTCGAGTTCCACAAGGTTGCACCGCCGCAATTATGAACAATTTGGCGACGGCCTGCTGGTGAACAAGGACAGCAAAGCCCTGAACGACATGGAGGAGGAGACCAAGATACGTGAACGTGTGGTGGGCGAACTCTACGTGCCGGAGATGAAGATGCGCTATTATGTGCGCGACGTGAAGGCTTTGCGTACTTTTGTTCATACACTGAACGAATACAAGGACAAACTGCTGGACAACGAATAGGTGAGCGTTGTTGTACGGACTGAAAGGATGATGGGATTGGAATAATGCCACATCCTTTCACTTGTGCAACGCGGTGCCCTTGGCAAGCAGGATGGACACCGTGCGTTGGAGCAAGGCCGCAAAGGAACAGACATTATAAGTAAACTGCATTTGAAGAAGAAATACATATACCGATTCAATCCCCACACTCTGGCATACGAGAAGGTGGAGGCTACGCTGGGCGACAGGTTGAAACGCATTTCGACCACAGTGTTGCTCGGGGTGGTGCTGGGTGTGTTGTTTGCCTTGGTGGCCTACTACTTTATCGACTCGCCAAAGGAACGGATGCTGAAAGCCGATATAGCGCAATATAAACGTGCGATGAACGAGTTGAACAAGAGTGTGTCGCGCTGCAATGCGGTGCTGGCCGACATAGAGGAGAGGGACAGCGCGGTGTATCGCACTATTTTCGGGGCAAACCCGGTGAGCGAGGCAAAACGCAAGCCGATGCCGCAGGACTACAGTAAACTGGGCGGAAGAGCATCGGGCAAGATGATAGCCTTGACCCAACTGCGTGTGGACACACTGGAGCAACGGCTGTATGCCCAGTCGGTGTCGCTTGACCAGATATACAAGATGGCGGGCACCAAAGAGCAGCGTATGGCAACGATGCCGGCCATTATGCCGATAAAGAAGAACCAATGCAAGATGGTGTCGGGTTTCGGCATGAGGTATCACCCCATACTGCACTACCGCAGGATGCACACGGGTGTGGATTTGACTGCACCGCTGGGCACACCGGTACATGCCACAGGCAACGGCACTGTGGTGGTGGCCGGCAGGGGACAGAACCTGGGCGGATATGGCGTGTGTGTGGTGATAGACCACGGATATGGGTTCAAGACACTGTATGCCCACCTTTCGGATGTGGATGTACAGCCCGGGCAGAAAGTGAACCGGGGCACTGTGATAGGCAAGGTGGGACGGTCAGGACTGGCCCAGGGATACCATTTGCACTACGAGGTGATACAGAACGGGAACAAGGTGAATCCGGTGTACTACTTCTTCAACGACCTGACCCCGGCCGAGTATGACGAGGTGCTGGAGGCCTCGATGAACGAGAATCAGTGTTTGAGCTGATGATAATAGTTATTAATAATAGAAAACATATATTATTATATTGAAGATAAAAATAGACGATAATGCGGGTTTTTGTTTCGGAGTGGTGAAAGCCATAGGAACAGCCGAGGAGGAGTTGTCCCGCTCGGGGACGCTTTATTGTCTGGGCGATATAGTGCACAACAACGCTGAAGTTCAGCGCCTGAAACAGAAGGGGCTGGAGGTGATAGACCACAGCCAGTTGCCTGCCGTAAGGGGGAAGAAAGTGCTGATTAGGGCTCACGGCGAACCACCATCGACCTACAGACAGGCTGAAGCCCTAGGAATAGAGCTGAAGGATGCAACATGCCCGATAGTGCTGGCATTGCAGCAAAAAATACGCAAGGGCTATGACGAGATGTGCGCCCTTGAGCCTGAGGGACAAGTGGTGATATTCGGCAAGCCCGGGCACGCAGAGGTGATAGGCCTTTGCGGACAGACCGACAACAGGGCCGTAGTGGTGAGTACCCCCGACGATTTGGACCATGTGGATTTCGGCAGACCCATAAGGCTGTATTCGCAAACCACCAAGAGCAAGGAGGAATACCGCCAGCTGATAGACAACATGAAGGCACGTGTGGAGGCGAGAAACGGAGAGACGGCGGAGGGCTTCTTTGTGGCCTATGACACCATTTGCAACCGGGTGGCCAACCGTGCGGTGATGTTGGAAGAGTTTGCCAGAGGAGTGGATGTGGTGCTGTTTGTGAGCGGCAAGGGGAGCTCGAACGGCCATTATCTGTATGAGTATTGCAAAGAGGTGCAGCCCAACACGCGGATGGTGTCGGCGGTGGAAGAATTGAGAAGCGAATGGTTTGAAGGGGTGGAACAGGTGGGAGTGACCGGAGCCACAAGCACGCCGCGATGGTTGATGGAAGCTGTGGCACAGGAGGCGGAGCGTTTGAGCCTAAAGGATGGACGGGACGAAACTAAACGGAATTGACAAACAAAAAAAGAGATAGACAGTGTATCTGAGTAATATAAAGATTAGTAATTTCAAGACGTACGAAGAGGTGGATGTTGACTTCTGCTCGAATGTCAACTGCCTGGTGGGCAACAACGGGGTGGGGAAGACCAACCTGCTGGATGCCATCTACTATTTGTCGTTTTGCAAGAGCTATTTCAATCCGATAGATACTCAGAACATACGTCACGGCGAGGACTTCTTTGCGGTACACGGCATGTATGACTTTGACGCTGAGCGGGTGCAGGTGTCGTGTATAGAGCGGAAGGGACAGCCGAAACAGATGCGATGGAACAAAAAGGTATACAAAACCTTTGGCGAACATATAGGGAGGATACCGCTTGTGGTGGTGTCGCCCAACGATATTGAGGTGATACATGGAGGGAGCGAAGTGCGGAGGAAATTTGTGGACGGTGTAATTTCGCAGACCGACAGGGGCTATCTGGACCACCTGCTGCAGTATCAGAAGGCATTAGTGCAGCGCAACCGCCTGCTGAAGCAATTCTATGAAGACCAGCAATGGGACGAGGCCAGCATTGCCATCTGGGATGAGCAGCTGGTGAGGCACGGCGAACTGCTGTATGACGGGAGGAAACGCTTCTTGGAAGAGTTTCTGCCTCTGTTCAACGAGTACTACTCGTGGATAAGCAACAGCGGGGAGAAGGCGACGGTGGAATATGTGAGCAATGCCGAAGTGCCGTTGCAGCAACAGCTGACCGAAGCACGCCGCAATGACCGGTATGCCCAATACACCACCGTGGGTCCGCACAAGGACGATGTGACGCTGGGGATAGACGACTATCCGGTGAAGAAATTCGGGTCGCAGGGACAGCAGAAGACCTTTTTGCTGGCGCTGAAGCTGGGACAATTCGAATATATCTATCAAAGGAGCGGGGTGAAACCGATACTGCTGCTTGACGATATATTCGACAAGCTGGACATGGTGAGGGTGAAACAGTTGGTGCATCTGGTGGGGAGCGAGCGTTTTGGTCAGGTGTTTCTGACCGATACACAGCCTGGAAGGGTGGAGGATATCTTTGCCGAGATACCCCATGTGGAGCATCGCATATTCGAGGTGACGCGCGGAAAGTTGGAACTGAAACAGGAAGGAACAAATGTATAGTAACGAACATACATTGCAGGATTTGCTGAAGCAAGCCTTCCACCGTCTGGATATGGACGACACGGCAAATGAGATTGATGTGAAATATGCCTACCGTCAAGTGGCTGGCAATTTGATAAATCAACTCACGTGGTCGATCCAGTTCAAGGACGGGGTGCTGAGGCTCGGTATCGCGTCGCCGGCGTTACGCGACGAGTTGTGGATGAGACGCGAAGGGTTGACAAAGTCAATCAATCACACTCTGGGGCGCAATGCGGTGAAAAAGATAGTGCTATTCACAAGAGGGGATATGGCCTTGAGTGGCAAACAATGATGTATGAATAAACAATTAAGAAGAGAATGAAACAGATATTAAAGGCATTGAACATGATACGGCTTTGCGACGCGAAGTCGTTCTGGCTGCGTATAATATATGTGGTGATACTGAATGCATTGCCGTTGCTGAACCTTTACATATTGAAGTTCCTTGTGGATTCGGTGACCGAGGGGAATGTGGCCGTTATAATGGGGGTGCAGATGGATGTGTACACCACTTTGGGACTGTTCTGTGCCATATTTCTGCTGAACCGCTTTGTAGGGGTGCTGAACAGTGTGAACAACGACATCATGCAGCAGCGGCTGATAGACTATATCAGTGAGCGGATGCAGCACCAGTCGGCACGCTTGGATATGTCGTATTTCGACAATCCCGCCTATCACGACACCTATCACAGGGCCCAGCAGGAGGCCTCGTACCGTCCTATTCAGATATTGAACGGGTTCATGGGACTTCTGGGGTCGCTGATTACGATTACCGGTATCGTGATGATGCTTGCCACAGCTTCGGGCTGGATTATCGTGGTGATGGTGGCGGCAGTGGTGCCCTCATTTATTGTGAGGATAATCAAATCGAGACAGATATATGCTTTTAGGCGCAACAATACCCAGAACTATCGTCGCACTAGTTATTATACTTCTTTGCTTGGCGGACGTGACTTTGCCAAGGAGATGCGCACTTTCGGCTTGGCTCCGTTCTTCCGCAAACGGTTTGTGGACATCCGCAAAGCGTTGGTGACCGATTTGGTGCGTATTTCCCGCCGGTTGGGAGTGTACGACTCGATATGTGCCATTGTGGAGACTGCGGCATTGTTCTTTGTGACCATGTTTTTGATAATGAGTGCCGTTAACGGGTCCATCACCGTAGGTTCGTTCGTCATGCTGTTCGAGGCCTTCCGCCGTGGGCAGTCGCAACTGACCAGCTTGGTGAGCAGTATCACGGGGTTGTACGACAACCGCCTGTTTATAGGTAACCTGTTCGAATTCCTCGATTTGGAGCCTACCATCTTGTCTCCCAAAGATGCAAAGCCTTTCCCGAAACACGTGACGAGTGTGGAATTCAGGGATATCACTTTCCGCTATCCTAAAATGGAACGCGATGTGCTGAGCCATTTTAACCTAACGGCGCGTGCCGGTGAGGTGACGCAGATAGAGGGCGAGAACGGCTTTGGTAAAACTACGTTGCTGAAACTGTTGCTCCGACTGTACGACACCGACCAAGGGGCAGTGCTGATAGACGGGGTGGACGTGAGAGAGTACGACCTGAAGGGATTGAGGCACGGCATTGGTGCCATATTCCAGGATTATGTGCGGTTCTATTGTACGGCGGAGGAAAATATTGCCTTTGGCGATATAGAGAACTACGACCACGATAGGGTTTTGTACGCTGCCGAGTTGGCTGGAGTGGACAAATACATCAACAAGTTGCCCAAGGGATTCGACACCCCTCTTGGGCGCATGTTCGACGACGGCGAGGAACTGAGCATGGGACAATGGCAGCGCATTGCGTTGGCCCGTCAGCTCTATAGCGACGCCCCCGTGCTGATATTCGACGAGCCTACCGCCTGGATGGATGTGCCGTCGCGCGACAAGTTTTACAAAACACTTGAAATGCTGAAGGAACAGCGGAAGGTGATTATCTTGATTAAGCATGTATAACGTGGACTGACTTGAACTATTAAACGAAACAATAAAAACCAGAATTGATATATGTTGCATTTTGAATTATCAGAAATAGCACCCAAAGAATTTGAAGGGAATGTGATATTCCTTTATGGGAACGATGTCTCGGACAGGAAGCTGCCGTTGACCAAGAAAGAACTGGACTACTTGAAGAGTCATAGTGAGAAAGACCCCGAGGCGGTTGTGGTGTTCGACCGTTTGCCCTATCATCTCTATGTTGTATGTTTCGACGGCGAGAAGCCCGCACAGGTATCGCATGAGCATCTTCGCAAGAATGCCGCCAAGGTTGTGGATATGATCAAGAAAGAGTGTTTGGGTGAGGAATGCTGCGACACTGCTCTGACCGGCGAGGGCGTGATTCCCGAAGAGATTGTGGCTTTCATGGAAGGTATGTGGCTGGCCGATTATAGCTTTGACCGATACAAGACCAAAGAACCCAAACATGTGGGCAAAGTGTATGTGGAGTCGAATTTCCTCAGCAAAGAGGATTTGGACAGCAACGTGCGTCTGTGGAACCGCATTTATTGGTGCCGCGAGTGGGTGAATATGCCTGTGGCTGATCTCAACGCCGAGAAGTTTGCCTCGGAACTTGACGATATAGCCAAAGACCTCAAGGTGAACTGCACCGTATTCGACAAGAAAAAGATAGAGGAGTTGGGTATGGGCGGTTTGCTTGCCGTGAATCAGGGCAGCGTTGACGAGCCTCGTTTTGTGGTGATGGAGTATAAGCCCCGCCACGCTGTGAACACCAAACCGCTCGCCCTGGTGGGCAAGGGTGTGATGTACGACACCGGCGGACTGAATATCAAGACAGGCGACTATATGTCGGAGATGAAGTCGGATATGGCGGGAGCCGCAACTATGGCTTCGGTGCTTTTCGCCGCCGCCGAGAACGAGTTGCCGGTGCATGTGGTTGCCTTGCTGCCGCTTACCGACAGCCGTCCGGGATTCAATGCTTATGCCCCCGACGACGTTCTGACCATGTATGACGGTACCACTGTTGAGGTAGTGAATACCGATGCCGAGGGCCGTCTGATATTGGCCGATGCCATTGCCTATGCGGTGCGCAACTACAGCCCCGAGCTGGTGGTTGATGCCGCCACTCTCACCGGTGCAGCTGTGCGTGCCATCGGCACCTATGGCATTGCCGCCATGCAGCAACACGCCGAAAACCCCTTCCAGCTGCTGCGTATCATCGGTGAACAGGTGCACGAAAGGGTAGTGGAATTCCCCTTCTGGGACGACTACGACGAGCATGTGAAATCGGATTTCGCCGACTTGAAGAACTGTGGCCCCGGACAGGCTGGCACCATTACTGCGGGTAAGTTCTTGGCCCACTTTGCTAAAGAAACCCCTTATATCCATCTCGACATCGCCGGTGTGGCCTATTTCAGCAAAAAGCAATGGTATTACGCCCCAGGCGCGTCGGGATTCGGCATCCGGCTGCTCTATGCCTTTATCCAAATGTACGAAGGTGCCTCCAAGGGCAAAATGTGACACGATGAACATTCAAGGTTGGTTAGGCTCGCATAGCCCGAAGTGCTTTTCGGCCATCATGATTAACAGCCTCATCAACAGACATAATACATATTAACTTTTTATTCATTTTAGATATTGATATGGAAGAGAAAAAAAACAATCCCCGTGTGCGTTTGGCTATCACGCAGGGCGATATAAACGGAGTAGGTTATGAAGTGATACTCAAAACATTCAGCGACAACCGCATGTTCGACGTATGCACTCCCGTGCTATATGGTTCCACCAAGGTGGCCTCCTATCACAAGAAACTCCTTGCCCTTCATCAGGACATCACCTTCAACGGTATACATGATGCCAGTGAGGCGGTGGACCGTAAGTTCAATGTGGTGAATCTGACCAACGAAGAGATTAAGATTGATATGGGAAAACTGACCGATGTGGCCGGTGCCCAGTCCCGCCTGTCGCTGAATCGCGCCTGCGAGGATTTGAAGAAAGGTCTGGTCGATGTTCTGGTCACAGCCCCCATCAGCAAGAAGAATATCCAGTCGGAGGACTTTGATTTCCCCGGCCATACCGAGTACCTTTCCCACCAGTTCGGCTGCAGCAGCCTTATGATTATGGTGTGCGACCGTATCCGCATAGGTATTGTCACCAACCACTTGGCCCTCAAAGATGTGCCCAACGCCATCACCCACAATCTGCTCTTCGACAAGATTATGCTTATGAACGAGTCGCTCAAGCGCGACTTCGGTGTCCCGATGCCCAAGATTGCAGTGCTGGCCCTCGACCCGCATGCCGGCGACAACGGTGTGGTGGGAACTCAGGACAACACCGTAATCAAGCCGGTGATAGAAGAGGTGCAGAACAAAGGCGTTTTAGCCTATGGCCCTTATCCCTCCGATGGTTTCTTTGGCAGCAGCGAGTTCAATAAGTTCGACGGCGTGCTGGCACTTTATCACGACCAGGGTCTTATTCCTTTCAAACTCATGTCGTTCACCGAGGGTGTCAACTACACTGCCGGCCTGCCCTATGTGCGTACCTCTCCCGCCCACGGCACCGCTTTCGACATCGCAGGCAAGGACAAGGCCAGCGAACAGTCGTTCCGCAGTGCTGTGTTCCTGGCTTGCAACATCCTGCGCAACAGGAAAGAGTATGACGAGCTCACCGCCGACCCTCTGCGATAAGTCCCCTCTGCATGGCGGAAAAACAATTGATATTCTAACGATACGAATGGCCAATGAAGAAGCTGGTTCTTTTTGACGGGATGGCGATGGTCTACCGTTCCTATTATGCCTTGAACGGCTCGGGGCGGATGAATTCCAAAGGGCTGAACACCTCGGCGGTATTGGGTTTCACCAACACTTTATATGACTTGCTCAAAAAGTTGAAACCCACCCACGTGGCTGTTGCTTTCGATGTTCCGAAACCCACGTTCAGGCACGAGATGTACACCGAATACAAAGCCAACCGTGAAACGATGCCCGAGGCCATACAGGTGGGGCTGCCCTATATCCGCAGCATCCTGCAGGCCTTCCGTATTCCGGTGCTGACCTGCGAGGGGTTCGAGGCCGACGACATCATAGGCACCACCTCCCACTGGGCCGACGAGAAAGGCTACGACGAGGTCATAATGGTCACCCCCGACAAGGATTTCGGGCAGTTGGTGACTTCCCGCGTCCACATGTACCGCTTCGGCCGTATGGGTCGCCCCGACGAGATTATGGGCGTGGAGGAGATTTGTAACAAGTTCGGCGTGTCGTCGCCCGCTCAGGTGAAAGACCTCCTGGGCCTTTGGGGCGACAGCTCGGACAACATCCCCGGCATTCCCGGTGTGGGCGAGAAAACCGCCAAGAAGCTGATTGACCAATTCGGCTCCATCGAGGAAATGGTGCAGCGTTCCGACGAGATAAAGAACGACAAGATTCGCAATCTGGTGAAGGAGTATGGCGAGCAGGCCCTTTTCAGCAAGAAACTGGCCACCATTGTGCTCGATGCCCCCGTTGAGCTGAGCGACGAGCAACTGGAGGTGAAAAAGCCCGACTATGCAGCTGTGCAGTCCCTTTTTGCCGAGTTGGAATTCCGCACATTGTCCAAAAGGGTGTTTACCGACCTCTCGGTCAACGACCCTTCCGAGGCTCAGCGTTTTGCCGCTTCCAAACCCGCTGCGGCTTCGGCCAAGCGTGCTTCAAAGTCGGCTGACACCCAGCCCCAGCAGCCCACCCTCTTCGACCAACCCACCCTGTTCGAGCAGGCGCATATCGACGACTCACGCGCCACCGAGATACGCAGGATGGACCTTTTCCCCGACCACGGCGATGTTGCAATCTTTGTCTCCGGTGCCACCATCGTGCTGGCATTCAATGCCGATGAGGTGTATTCTTCGCTTGTGGGCGACATCGATGTGGAACGTCTTCGCAAACTGCTGGAGGACGAAAGCAGTCTGAAACTGTGCCACGACCTGAAAGCTTTGAAGTATATTCTCAAAGAGTTGGGTATAAGTTTGAAGGGTCAGGTGTTCGATGTCCAGTTGGCGCACTATCTTATTGATGCCGAAGCCCGTCACGGGCTCGACAGCATCTCAATGTCGGTGTTGGGCAGCGAGCCCGCCAACGAGTTGGAGTCGGCCGCCGTTCTCTGGCAGCTCTATCCGCTCATGGCTGCACAAATGTCCGATTCCGGCCTCAACCACCTCTACAGCGATGTGGAACTACCTCTGGTCGATGTGCTTATCAGCATGGAGGAGGAAGGCGTGCGAATCGATGTCGAAGCCTTGAAGGACTATTCGCGCCGCCTGTCCGAGGAGCGTGACGGGATAGAGAAATCTATCTTCGAGCTGGCTGGAGGCCAATTCAATATCTCTTCGCCCAAACAGCTGGGCGAGGTGCTGTACGAACGCCTCAAAATCACCGACAAGCCGCCCCGCACCGCCACCAAGCAGTATTCCACCGCCGAGGACGTGCTGCTTAAGCTCAAGGATAAACACCCCATCATCGGGATGATATTGGAGTATCGCTCGCTCACCAAACTCATCGGCACCTATCTCGACAGTTTCCCCAAGCTGATCGACCCTGTGACTCAACGCCTGCACACCGTCTACAACCAGACTGTCACCGCCACAGGCCGCCTCTCGAGCAGCAACCCCAACCTGCAGAATATCCCCATCCGCACCGAGCGTGGTCGCGAGATACGCAAAGCCTTTGTGGCCAGGGATAAAGACTACATCCTGCTGGCCGCCGACTACTCGCAGATCGAGTTGCGCATCATCGCCTCTCTGGCCAACGACCGCCACATGATTGAGGCTTTCGCCAACCACTACGACATTCACGCCGCCACCGCTGCCAAGATATACAAGATACCCATCGAGGAGGTGTCAAAAGACCTCAGGCGTAACGCCAAGTCGGTGAACTTCGGCATCGTCTACGGCATCAGCTCTTTCGGACTGAGCGAGCAGCTGGGCATCCCGCGCAAGGAGGCCGCCACTCTGATCGAGGAGTATTTCAACCAGTATCCCGACATCAAAAACTATATCGACAAGAACATTGCCTTTGCCCACGAGCACGGCTATGCCCAAACCCTACTGGGCCGCCGCCGCTATCTGGCCGACATCAACTCGCGCAATGCCTCGGCACGCACCTTTGCCGAGCGCAATGCCGTGAATATGCCCATCCAGGGCACTTCGGCCGACATGATAAAGATTGCAATGAACACTATTTTCAGCAAATTTCAACAGCTCAACCTCAAGTCGAAAATGATTCTCCAGGTACACGACGAATTGGTGTTCGACTGCTACAAGCCCGAGGAGCAACAGGTGCGCGCCATTGTGGAGGAGGCTATGGTCAACGCTCTGCCCCTCTCCATTCCGGTCGAAGTGGGCATAGATGTGGGCGACAATTGGCTCGAGGCACACTAAACTATCGTTTTTTACGTTATACATCAAGAAACAAAATTAAAAATAGTACAATAATGAAAAAAGTATTCTCTCTCTGTCTGTTAGTCGTGGCATCGATGGGCATGCTCTTCGCGCAGTCCGATGTCAAGGCGGATTTTTCGTCTGTCGCCACCTCGGGACAGGTGTTATATTACAAAATTATTGATTATGGCGAGGTGCATGTGTGGCCCCACAGCGACAACCCCGAGCTCCTGGGCGGTTATATCAAGATTCCCCGCACGGTGAAGTTCGAGGGGCAGAACTATATTGTTACCGGCATCGGCGACAATGCTTTTGCCTTCTGCATCCGCATCCAGGGCATCGAGCTGCCCACCACCATGTTCTTCATCGGCGACCGTGCTTTCTTCCATTGCACCGACCTCCGCGTGATTCAAATGCCCAAAACCCTTACCACTATCGGCGAAAGTGCTTTCGAGGGCTGCACCTCGCTAATCGATGTAGTTATGCCCAATTCCGTGATAGAGATGGGTGCCAATGTCTTTAAGGATTGCGACAATGTGCGCCATTTTGTCATCTCGCAGGGTCTGACCGAAATACCCGAAGGAGCTTTTATGAACTGCAAGTCGGTGACCGACTATTTTATCCCTGCCTCGGTCACTGCATTGGGATGCAACGCTTTCGATGGCTATGTGAACCTCAAAACTGTCACTTTCTTCGGCAATATCCCTCCCGAACCCGAATGCGAGCCCGCCTTTGGCCGCGAAATCCCCATCTATGTGAAATCCCAGGCCTTCGACCAATACAAAGCCTCGTACCATTGGGGGCAATATGCAATCAAGGCAATGTGATATTTTTTCTAATCGACACCTTTTTTTGCCGGACCATGAACCCCTCTTCATGGTCCGGTTTTTATTTTATTTTTCGCCCAACGCCGCCACCGCGAGTCCCCTCTTGAGAGGGGTACGGCGAAGCCGGGGGGTATGTATAGGAAAGCAAATGCAAATAATCCATATTTAAAAAGGACTTTTGCAATGTATGCTGGCTCCGCCAGCGTTATACATACCCCGCCACTGTCGTGGCACCCCTTTCGAAAGGGGACGCTGCCGCCGTGACGCTTGTACGGTCATTTGTATCCTCAATCCCGCCACCTCTACACTTATAATACTCAGGCATAGACAAACGGACTGCCACCGCGAGTCCCCTCTTGAGAGGGGTACGGCGAAGCCGGGGGGTATGTATCGAAAACAAATACAGAAAGTCCATATAGTTTTCTCAAGCATAGACAAACGGACTGCCACAGCGAGTCCCCTCTTGAGAGGGGTACGGCGAAGCCGGGGGGTATGTATCGTAAACCCAATACAGAAAGTCCATATAGTATTCTCAAGCATAGACAAACGGACTGCCACCGCGAGTCCCCTCTTGAGAGGGGTACGGCGAAGCCGGGGGGTATGTATAGGAAAGCAAATGCAAAAAGTCCATATTTAAAAAGGACTTATGCAATGTATGCTGGCTCCGCCAGCGTTATACATACCCCGCCACTCGCGTGGCACCCCTTTTGAAAGGGGACGCTGCCGCCGTGACACTTGTACGGTCATGTATATCTCCAACGCCGTCTCCGCGATGTATGTTATTCTCGTGCATAGACAATCGGATTGCCACCGCGAGTCCCCTCTTGAGAGGGGTACGGCGAAGCCGGGGGGTATGTATAGGAAAACAAATGCAAAAAGTCCATATTTAAAAAGGACTATTGCAATATATGCTGGCTCCGCCAGCATTATACATACCCCGCCACTGTCGTGGCACCCCTTTCGAAAGGGGACGCTGCCGCCGTGACGCTTGTATGGTCATGTATAGCCCTAACGCCGTTTCAACGCTTATAGACAATCGGACTGCAACCGCGAGTCCCCTCTTGAGAGGGGTACGGCGAAGCCGGGGGGTATGTATCGTAAAACAAATACAAAAAGTCAAAATACTAAAATGGGTATTGTGTCGTTAATCGAATATGATTTACAATGAATCTGTATTGCAAGCACTGGGTATAGATACAGACGGTTTGGTTTATTGCGGTGAGTTTCCTCCATATAATCCCCGTCTCATACCATTAGCACGGAATCTTCGTACCAGAGGAACCAAGGCTGAAGCCATGTTGTGGAAAGTGCTGAAGAATCTACAGACGGGATATACATTTACTCGGCAGAAGCCGATATTGAATTTCATAGCAGATTTCTATTGCCATCAATTGAGGACAGTGGTTGAGGTGGATGGATTTACCCATTTTGAAGAGGAAGACTATATCGACGATGTTGAGCGTGACAGACAAATGGCTCTTATAGGCATTAGGACAGTTCGAATCCCGGATCAGGATGTTAGACGGAATCCAACCGAAGCAGCACAGAGGTTTTTCTTTGAGATTGGAGTTGATATTCCAATGTTATGATGGAATAGGACTATTGCAATATATGCTGGCTCCGCCAGCGGGATACATACCCCGCCACTGTCGTGGCACCCCTTTCGAAAGGGGACGCTGCCGCCGTGACGCTTGTACGGTCATTTGTATCCTCAATCCCGTCACATCTACACTTATAATACTCAGGCATAGACAATCGGATTGCCACCGCGAGTCCCCTCTTGAGAGGGGTACGGCGAAGCCGTGGGGTATGTATAGAAAAGCAAATGCAAAAAGTCCATATTTAAAAAGGACTATTGCAATGTATGCTGGCTCCGCCAGCGGGATACATACCCCGCCACTGTCGTGGCACCCCTTTCGAAAGGGGACGCTGCCGCCGTGACGCTTGTACAGTCATGTATATCTCCAACGCCGTAGCCCCCCATAATATCCGCTTGCGGTTCTTACTATCTTCTTTCCCGCTTTGTTACCCTTTCGCTATCCTCTAACTACTTGGCTAAGTGTTCTTTACCCATTAGGTTAAGAAGAGCTCAAGAATGGGTGAGGAAGAGCTTAAGAGTAAGCGAGGTTGCGGCAAACTGAGGTTTGAATTGTGATGAAAACGGATGGAACCTCGGGGTCTGCAAATGATAGAAGGGAGAGCATTCTGTTGCAGTTGCTACAGTTGCTTCAGTTAGATTCTTGGCTTATGCATTGGCTCGACCCGGACTGAACGAGACCGGCGAGGCGGATGAAAAAATGAAGTGTAGCAACTGTAGCAACTGTGACGCCCCAAGATAGATCGTTGAGAGATAGGACGCTATACGTCCGCACAAAACCGCCAGTGCCATTCTGTCGCGACGCGAAAAGTATGTCTCGCATACCTCATTGCTGAGAGGGTTCGCTGTAGGTTCGGTGTAGGTCCGCTTGCATGGCGAAGCAACCCCGAACCCACAGTGGGCCTATAGCAAAGAAGCGTTGGCAGCATCAAGCATACAGGGACAAAGGAATTTGTATTGATATCCTATTCAACCCCTCGAAGGGTAGTAACACCCCGGATTGCCCAAGGGCAAAAGGGCGGTAAAATGGTGATAGATTGTAAAATACATATATTTTTGCTGGTAAAAGTGTCTATGTCAGATAATTTGTGTATATTTGCAACACGAAAACGAAAGAAACAGATTATAAAAAAAGAAAAAACTCCCACGGCAGTCGCGGGAGTAACACTTCGGCTTAATAGCCTTGTTGTGAAAAGTCTTTCACATGTATCTGGCTGCAAAATTACGAATAAAAAATGAATTGATAAGATTTTTTTTATAAAATGAGTAGAAAAATTTTAGGAATAGATTTAGGCACAGGCTCTTTAGGGATGTCTCTCCGTAATCCTGATTTAGGTGGAAACATACAAAATCAGCTTGAATATTTCTCAGTCACTACCTTTAATTCCGGTACTGGCACAAGTCAAACAGGTGAATATACGCTTGCTTCTGATAGAAGGTCACACAGACAAAGCCGCCGACAGAAAGACCATAGTCGTTGGAAGAGATGGAATACTTTGGCATTATTGGTTGAGTATGATATGTGTCCTATTAGTAAGGAATCACTTGAACGATGGAGTGTATATGACAAGAAGAGAGGGTTGAAAAGAGAATTCCCTATTGATGACGAACCTTTTATTCAATGGCTCCGTATGGACTTTGATGGAGATGGCATTTCTGACTGTACTGCCTTTCAGTTAAGAAGAGACTTGGTAGAAAAGCAGTTTGACTTTACTATCCCTATCAACCGCTATAAGTTAGGCCGTGCAATTTATCATATAGCCCTGCATCGTGGGTTCAAAAGTAGCAAGGGTGAAACTCTCTCCAGTCAGGAAGAAAATGAGAAGACTGAAACAAATATCGATGCAGACAATCTGGAAGCTGCTATGCAGAAATCAGAGATGTCTAAGAATAAAGACCTTGTCGAGTATATGAACTTACATGATTTTAAGACGGTTGGTCAGGCCTTTGCCTCTTTGGAGAATGAGGGCGTGAGTATACGAGGCAGTCGTTATCAGGCAGTCCGTCAACAAAATATTGATGAGGTCAACGAGTATTTCAGATTCCAGAAAGGGCTCTCCATATCCAAATATGACGATTTGCATAAGAGGCTTGTCAGCACTAAAAAGGGTGAAGGAACCCTGTTTTATAAATTACCCTTGCGTCCTCAAAAAGGCAATATTGGCAGGTGCACGTTTGAGAAAAACAAGCGTCGCTGTCCTATATCACATCCTGAATACGAGAAATATCGCGCTTGGAGCTTTATTAATAATATCAAGTACAAAGAGAAAACTGGTGGTGTTTGGCTCGAACTACCCATCGCTATCAAACGTGAGTTGTATCAAGAAGAATTCGTTTCAAAGGTAAGAAAGGATTTCTTTTTTGAAACTATCCGAAAAGCACTTGAAAGAAAACTCGGACTTACTTTGCAAAACACGGGCGAATCAAAAAACATCAACTACAAGGACAAGACTTTAGTGGCTGGTTGCCCAGTAACAGCAAGACTTCAAAACATAGCCAATCTGTTTAATACATCAATAGACAATTTACATTTTCAAGGTAACAAAACCAGACCCTCTCACAATAACCATAATGGCGGAGGAAATCACGCTGTAACATATGATGCTTTTGACCTTTGGCACTTCTGTTTCGAATCGGATGAGTTAGAGGACGTGAAACGCTTTGCCACGGGTTCATTAAATTTCGACCCCAAAGCTACAGACTGTCTATGTAAATTATGGAATTCCATTGAAACTGGATATACAACACTTAGCCTGAAAGCTTTACAGAACATCAACCGTTTTCTTGAGTATGGACTTATTGCTTCTGATGCAATATTTCTGGCCAAAATACCAGATATAACCGGGGAGAAAGATGCAGAAAAGATAATCAAATTCTTCTACGAGAAAGTCAAGACTCCTGTTGAAAAAACACAACGTATAGATAGAATTGCCAACATTCTTATTGCCGATTATAAATCACTTGCTCTGAATGAACGTTTTGCAGAGCATGATTTTGATTACAAACTACAAAAAGAAGACAAACAGGTTGTCATTGATTGCATAAAAAGTAATGACAGTGCTTTCGAACTGATGGATGCTGAGGAACAACAAACGATGATAGAACAGGTAACAAGGCTTTACCAATCATTCTTTTCTGACAGAAAGCGAGGGTTTGTGAATGTGCCAACAATAGCGGAAGAACTTGTCAAAGAACTCAAAAGTATCTATCCAGAAGTTAAAGAATGGAAGTGGGGAAAGTTATATCATCCTTCGTTGGTATCGGACTTCCCCCGCGACAAGGATAATCCAAATCATCTTGGGTCTCCTAAGATAGGTGCCATTCGTAATCCAACCGTGCTGAGAGCCCTTAATGTGCTTCGCAGAAATATAAATAAGCTGATAGATGACGGCCTTGACCCAAGGGAAACCCGAATTGTGGTTGAGACAACAAGAGTAAATAACGATATAAATAAACGTAAGGCCATTGAGAAATACAATGAAGAAAGGAATAACGAGAATAAGGTAATCGAAAAGATCCTAATTGAGCTTTATGGTGAAGCAAGTGAAAAAGACATCAATGCGGCCAGATATGTCTTGGAACAATCAGGAGAAGACCTCTTGACTGCTGACGATACTGATAACCGTAACTATCGCCATCAAACAAAAAAATATAAACTCTGGTTGGAACAAGGTTGTAGATGCCTTTATACAGGTCGTATCATAAATCTGACGAATCTGTTGGATGATAATTCGTTTGATATGGAACATACGATACCAAGAAGTCTATCGTTTGATAGTTCGGACAAGAATCTGACCGTATGCGACGCTTATTACAATCGACACATCAAGAAAAACCACATTCCGACCGAATTGCCCAACTATGAAGTAGATGTTACAATTGATGGTCATCTTTATACGGCCATTAAACCCCGGCTGGAAATGTGGCAAAAAAAGGTAGAACGTTTGGGCCAAAATGTGCTATTTTGGAAAAATAAAGCCAAGAGAGCTCAGACCGAGAACAGCCACAACAGAAGCATGCGTGAGATGCTGCTATGGCAAATGGAATATGATTATTGGCGACAGAAGCTTGATAGGTTTACGATGAAAACAAAAGACCTGACAGATGGATTCCGTAATAACCAACTTGTGGATACGGGTATCATCACACGCTATGCTGTATACTACCTAAAAACACATTTTGCCAGCGTTGATGTTCAGAATGGTCAATCCACATCTGCATTTCGCAAGATATTTGGCATACCACAAAAAGACCGCTCGTCAAATTTCCATCACGCTGTTGATGCAACAATATTGACTATGATACCTGTGCCGGCCAAACGCGACAGAATGCTTAGGCTATTCTATCAGATAGACGAATACAGGAAGTTGGGTTACGAAGCACATGGACTGAAATTCCAATTAGGCAGGGAAATAGAAAATTGTGGCTTGGGCTCTGGTTTGGCCGAAACCGAGGATTATATATCCCAAAGAGTGCTTGTCGACTTTTATCAGCATGACCGAACACTTCAAAAAGATTTTCATCCAGTCATAAGAAAAGGCAAACCCCTTACTCGAGAGCAAGAAGGGAAATCGGTTCCTGTTACTTTTTGCAGTGATAGTTTTCGAGGCGAATTACATAACCAGACATTCTATGGAGCTGTAAAGCGGAGCAATGATGACAAAGTACTATATGTTGTCCGTGAACCTTTGAAATACAAAACATCTGATAAAGATAAAGGTTTCAAAGATTGGAAAGAGTTGAATAATAGAATTGTAGATTTGAATTATTCGGCAGAGTCCAAGGGTTTCAAGCCGATGGTGTCGATGATGATGAGCCAGTTTCCCGAAGGCACATCTTTTAAAGATGCATCTGAACAAGGAATCTTTATGCTTGATAAAAAAGGGAACAAGGTAAACAGAATAAAGCATATACGTTGTTATGGGAAGAATGTGTCGAATCCTGTAAAGGTCAAGAAGCATACTTATCTTTCTGACAAGGAGTATAAACAGTCCATTTGGGCAGCATTAGGAGATGGAAGTGTTTATGCATTATGCGAATACAGCGATGGGAAAAACAAGGAGTATAAGCGATATACCAACATGGAAATATCTGACAATAGGAAAAATGGGAAAGAGGATATTCCAACATTATATGTGGGTAAAAAAGGAGAGGTACTCCCTTTGGTTAGAAAGATAATTAAAGGAGATATGCTGTTGATATACAAAAATTCGCCAGAGGAATTGTTGAATCTCGATAGATTGGAATTATCAAAAAGGCTATATAAGGTGCAGAGTTTTGAAGACACGAATCGTGTTACACTATTCAATCACCTCCTTTCAAAGACTAACAAGAAAGGACAAGATGGGAAAGAATACAAAGGTGAATCCATCAAAGACTTTGAAAAACTGCCTCCTGTTATTAGAAGTGCTATAACTAAGTTTTCATTTTTGCAGAAAGGTGTTGATTTTGAGTTCAGCAGGACAGGTGTCAATTTGATACAAAAATAAACATGTCAATATAAATAGAAAGGGCTAATTCCTCATGGATAGGGAGGAATTAGCCCTTTGGCATACCATCTTTTTATTTCTATTTTTGTGTACAATGGTATAAACATCAGTGCTTTATGCATTATGTGATGTATATGCCATAAGTTAGATACAAGAATGAAAGCAATTCACAACAGAGGTTGTGGAGGTGTTCCTTGGCGCGACGATGTATATGCCATAAGTTAGATACAAGAATGAAAGCAATTCACAACTTGTCTCTATAATGAAAATAGACAGAAAAAAGATGTATATGCCATAAGTTAGATACAAGAATGAAAGCAATTCACAACGCAGAGTGGGCGGCCATGATACCAGAGGATGATGTATATGCCATAAGTTAGATACAAGAATGAAAGCAATTCACAACATTGATGATGGAAAGGCGAGAGGGTCAGATGATGTATATGCCATAAGTTAGATACAAGAATGAAAGCAATTCACAACGTATGCTGGCGGGTCGCGAGTTCGACCTCAGATGTATATGCCATAAGTTAGATACAAGAATGAAAGCAATTCACAACATACAGGCTACAACCCCATCGACGACCTCGGATGTATATGCCATAAGTTAGATACAAGAATGAAAGCAATTCACAACAGGCCGAGCGCAAGTGCAAGAAGGCCTTTGGATGTATATGCCATAAGTTAGATACAAGAATGAAAGCAATTCACAACGTATTTAATTTCGATCTCCTTAGGTTCAGGATGTATATGCCATAAGTTAGATACAAGAATGAAAGCAATTCACAACCCTTCGCCATGGTGTCGCAAAGCGAGCCGGGATGTATATGCCATAAGTTAGATACAAGAATGAAAGCAATTCACAACTTCCGGAAGTCCGAAGGGGCCTCGCTTATAGATGTATATGCCATAAGTTAGATACAAGAATGAAAGCAATTCACAACGTCCTCGATGCTCTGCTTGAGCTTCTTGAAGATGTATATGCCATAAGTTAGATACAAGAATGAAAGCAATTCACAACGGCGGCGGAAAAGGGCGCGGGGCGGACGGCGATGTATATGCCATAAGTTAGATACAAGAATGAAAGCAATTCACAACGGTCCAGCGGTCGGCCTCGAAGTCGTAGAGATGTATATGCCATAAGTTAGATACAAGAATGAAAGCAATTCACAACTTGTTGGGGCATAGTCTGATTGGGTTGAATGATGTATATGCCATCAGTTAGAAACATGTTTGATGAGGCAAAGTGACAAGGATACGAATCATTGTGACATTTAATTGTCTGCATTTGTTGATTGAATATGGTAAGAATGTCAAAGAACGCTCGAGATTGTGTTATGTCAATAATACTATTATCCATCCATTAGGTATTATGCTAAAAAGCAATCTTTTGATGTATTAATTCATGTATTAATGACAATGCAAAAGTACAAATTATTTCTGATATGGTATATAATAAATCTTTACATTATGAATGTTAGGGAAGTGTTGTTGTGTTTTTGCAAACAGGTGCAATGGATTATTGGAATATGGATACTGTTATAAGCCCTATTGAGTGAGGTGGTGCTGTGAATGAGGGGATGAGAATGGTTGTTGGTTTTAGGGGGATGATGAAGAAAAAAAGAAAGGCATCGTCGGTGTGGTGACGATGCCTTGTTGGTATTAGCGGGAAATGGTTTATTCGACGGTCATTTCCTGCAGGAATTTCACGCTGGAATGGATGTGCTTGTACATGATTTGGTCGATGTCGACAAAGTTGACGCATTTGCGGTAGTCGGCCACGAGGTTTTCGATGAAGGGGCTGCTCTTGAGGCCTTCCTGATGACGGAAGTCGAGTGCCTGGGCTGCATCGAAGAGCTCGATGGCGAGGACACGCTCGGTGTTTTCCATTACGCGGTAGCATTTGGTGGCAGCGTTGCCGCCCATGCTGACGAGGTCCTCCTGGTTCTGGCTGGAGGGGATGCTGTCGACGCTGCAGGGTGAGCAGAGCTGTTTGCTTTGGCTGACGATGGAGGCGGCAGCGTATTGGGGGATCATGAAACCGCTGTTGAGGCCGGGCTTGGCCACGAGGAAGCTGGGGAGGCCGCGTTTGGCGTCGATGAGCTGATAGGTGCGTCGTTCGCTGATGCTGCCAAGTTCGGCAACGGCGATGGCGAGGAAGTCGAGCACCATAGCCATAGGTTCACCGTGGAAGTGTCCACCGCTGATGACGAGGTCTTCGTCGGGGAGGACGATGGGGTTGTCGGTGGTGGAGTTGATTTCAGTTTCGATGACTGAGGCGACGTAGGCGATGGTGTCCTTGGCGGCGCCGTGCACTTGGGGAGCGCAACGGAAGCTGTAGGGGTCTTGGACGTGCTCTTTGTGGCGGCTGATAATCTGGCTGCCGTCGGTGTATTTGCGGACGGCTGCGGCGGTTTCGAGCTGGCCTTTGTGGGGGCGCACCATGTGGAGGCTTTCGAAGAAGGGTTCGATGCGGCCGTCGAATGCATCGAGGCTGAGGGCGAGCAGCATGTCGGCCTGTTTGCTGAGACGCTGGGCTTTGAGGATGCACCAGGTGGCGTAGCTGCTCATGAACTGTGTGCCGTTGAGCAGGGCGAGACCTTCTTTGCTTTGCAGCTCGATGGGCTGCCAGCCGAGTTGGGCGTAGACTTCTTTGACATCGCAACGACGGCCTTTGTAGTAGACATCGCCCAAGCCGAGGATGGCGGGGAGCATGAGGTTGGCCAACGGGCAGAGGTCGCCGCTGGCGCCGAGGCTGCCTTGCTGGTAGACGATGGGGAGAACGTCGTTGTTGTAGCAGTCGATGAGACGCTGGACGGTTTGGAGCTGAGCACCGCTGTAGCCGAAGCAGAAGTTTTGGGCTTTGAGCAGGAGCATGAGGCGGACCACCTCTTGGGGCACTTCGTCGCCAACGCCGCAGGCGTGGCTCATGACGAGGTTTTTCTGGAGCTGGCTGAGCTGCTCTTTGCTGATGCTGATGTTGCAGAGGGAGCCGAAACCGGTGGTGACACCGTAGATGGGCTCTTTCTGGGTTTCCATCTTCTTGTTGAGATAGTCGCGGCATTTCTGGATGCGGCGTTTGGCCTCGTCGCTGAGGGCCAAGGTCATTTTGTTGTCAACAATCTCCTTCACTTTGGCGATAGTGAGGCGTTCGTCGGGATTGATATAATGAATCATAATCTAATCTTTATTATTGTGTTATCGGAGTTGGGCGGATGAGGGTGGGATGCTTATTTTTTGATAAGTTCGTGGGCTTTTTGGGCGATGTCGTCGTCGACCAGGATGCGGCCGCAATGCTCGCAGACGATGACTTTCTTGTGCATCTTGATTTCGCTTTGGCGCTGTGGGGGGATTTTGCTGAAGCAGCCGCCGCAGGCTTCGCGGTCGAAGGTGACAACGGCGAGGCCGTTGCGGGCCTGTTTGCGGATGCGCTTGTAGGCGGTGAGGTAGCGCTCGTCGATGAATTGTTCCTGCTCTTTGGATTTCTCGAGATATTCGGCTTCCTCCTTCTGGGTGTCCTGAATAATGCTGTTCAGCTCTTCTTGCTTGGATTCGAGGTCGGCCTGACGGTTTTTAATAAGGAGCTCGGCGGCTTCGATATGGTGTTCGAGGTCGTTGATTTTGTTCTTCGAGTCACGGTTGCGGCGTTCGCAAAGCTGGATTTCGAGGTTTTGGAATTCGATTTCTTTGTTGATGGCTTCGAATTCGCGGTTGTTGCGCACGTTGTCCTGCTGTTTCTCGTATTTCTTGATCATGGCCTTGTGGTCTTCGACTTCGGAGTTGCGCTTTTGGATGGTGTCCTCCTGTTCGTTGATGTTGGCCCTGAAGTTGTCGATACGTGTCTGGAGTCCTGCAATCTCGTCTTCCAAGTCCTGAATGGCTTGTGGCAGTTCACCGCGGACGATTTTAATCTTATCGATTTCCGAATCGAGCAGTTGTAGTGTGTATAATGCAACAAGACGGCGCTCGATGGCGACATCCACATCTAACATTTGACGAGCGGGCTCGACGTTGGCTTGCTCTGCTACTTCGGGGGTTGTAACTTTCTTCGGCATTGTATTAAATCTAAGTATTTGTTTATTTTCTTATTTTACAACTAAATATAATTGACGAAGCTTCTACCTCGCTGGGAGATAAAACATGCAAAATTACTAAATTTTTTTGATATAATAGAATAAATTAATTCTTTGGTGAATTGTTCGCTTTCGAAATGGCCGATATCCACGAGGGTGATGCGGCCTTCGGCATGCTGGAAATCGTGGTATTTGAGGTCGCCGGTGAGGTAGATGTCGGCTTTTTGGTCGATGGCGTCGTTGATGAGGAAATTGCCGGCTCCTCCGCAGATGGCCACGCGGCTCACGGAGGGGGAAACGATGTCGCTGGTGCGGAGCAAGGGGAGGCCGAGACAGAGTTTGACCTGTTCGAGAAAGGCGTTGGTGGGGATAGGGTAGGGGAGTGAGCCAATCATTCCGGCACCGACATGTGGCAGGTTTTTGTCGTCGATGGGGTGCAGGATGTGACAATCTGTCAGTCCGAGATGGAACGACAGGATTCCGTTCACACCGTGCTGGAGATTGTCGAGATTGGTGTGGGCGGCATAGAGGGCTATGTTGTTACGAATCAGTTTAATTATCAGACGGCCGGTGGCATCGGCAGGGGTGATACGCTTCACGCCGCCGAATATCAAGGGGTGGTGGGTGACAATGAAGTTGGCGTTATGGTCGATGGCTTCGTCGACTACGACGTCTGTCAAATCCAGCGCGACGAGGGCACCGGTGCATTCCGTTTGTGGGTCGCCCACAAGGAAGCCGGCATTGTCATATTTTTCTTGATATTCGGGGTGGGTTTCCGAATCAAGATAGGATACGAGGGTACCGATGTTCATAGTTGAATTGTTTTCATTTAATGCTGGTAACGTTTTTAGTGCATTTTTATTGTGTGGAGGGGTCAAGCATTTTTGTGATTGCGGAAATGTCTGACGTTTCTGCCAAGTTGTCACACTTTACTGTCGCCCGTCACCCGTTGGCACGGTTTATGCTATTTCTATTTCTGTCGAAAATAATAACAAAAAAATACATTAACTATGAACATTCAACCTTTAGCAGATCGAGTTCTGATTCAGCCCGCTGAGGCCGAACAAAAAACAGCATCGGGAATCATTATCCCAGACACCGCAAAAGAGAAACCCCAAAGAGGCAAAGTACTCGCAGTGGGCAAAGGCACTAAGGACCACGAAATGACCGTCAAGGTGGGCGACAACGTCCTCTATGGCAAGTATAGCGGCACCGAAGTGGAAATAGACGGTGAGAAATATATGATAATGAAAGAGAGCGACATCTACGCAATCATCTAATGCGGTAAGAGCGCAAATGTGTGAATGAGAGGGTCGTGTTGGCACAATCGGACATATTTGCACATCGAACCAATCAAAAAAGATTTAAACAATAAGGATTTAACAAATTCACAAATTCGAAAAAAGTTATGGCAAAAGAAATAGTTTTCAATAATGATGCCCGCGAACAGCTCCGCAAAGGTGTTGACGCATTGGCAAATGCAGTGAAGGTAACCCTCGGCCCCAAAGGTCGCAATGTGGTTATTGACAAGAAATTCGGTGCCCCTCAGGTTACTAAGGACGGCGTGACCGTGGCCAAAGAGATTGAACTTGAGAACGGCATAGAGAATATGGGTGCCCAGATGGTGAAAGAGGTTGCCAGCAAGACCAACGACCAGGCTGGTGACGGTACCACCACCGCTACCGTTCTTGCCCAGGCTATTGTGAACACCGGTTTGAAGAACGTTACCGCTGGTGCCAACCCCATGGACCTGAAGCGCGGTATCGACAAGGCTGTGGCAGCCATCGTCGAGGACATCAAGGCCCAGTCGCAGGAAGTGGGTGGCGACATCGAGAAGATTCGTCAGGTTGCTACCATCAGTGCCAACAACGACAGCCAGATTGGTGACATTATTGCCGAGGCAATGGAAAAAGTGTCAAAGGATGGCGTTATCACCATCGAAGAGGCCAAGGGTATTGAGACCAGCGTGAAAGTGGTTGAAGGTATGCAGTTCGACCGCGGCTATATCAGCCCCTACTTTGTGACCGACACCGACAAGATGGAATGCACCTACGACAGCCCCCTCATCCTTATCTATGATAAGAAAATCAGCACCCTGCAAACCCTTCTGCCTATCCTGGAACAGGTGGCAAAGAGTGGCCGTGCACTGCTCATCATCGCCGAAGATGTTGAGACCGAAGCTATGGCTACCCTCGTTGTCAACCGTCTGCGTGGCGGCCTGAAGGTGGTTGCCGTGAAGGCTCCCGGCTTTGGCGACCGTCGCAAGGAGATGCTCGAAGATATCGCTATCCTCACCGGTGGTGTGGTTATCAGCGAGGAGAAAGGTTACAAACTTGAAGAGGCCACAATGGATATGCTCGGCACTTGCGAGAAAATCACTATCGACAAGGACAACACCACTATCGTCAACGGTGCTGGCAACAGCGAGATGATTAAGAGCCGCGTGAACCAGATTAAGGCCCAAATTGAAAAGACCACCAGCGACTACGACCGCGAGAAACTGCAAGAGCGTCTCGCCAAGCTGGCAGGCGGTGTGGCAGTGATTTACGTTGGTGCCGCTTCGGAGGTGGAAATGAAGGAGAAGAAAGACCGCTTCGACGATGCTTTGCACGCTACCCGCGCTGCTGTTGAAGAGGGTATTATCCCCGGTGGTGGTACGGCATTTATCCGCGCTGCTCAGAAACTGGAGAGCCTCACTCCCGCCAACGAGGACGAAAAACTCGGTATCGATATTATCCACCGCGCCATCGAGGAGCCTTTGCGCATGATTGTCGAGAACGCTGGACTCGAAGGTTCTGTGATTGTCAACGAGGTGAAGAACGGCAAGGGCGACTACGGCTACAATGCCCGCACCGAGAAGTACGAGAACCTCTTCCAGAGCGGTGTGATTGATCCCGCCAAGGTGACCCGTGTGGCCCTGCAGAACGCTGCCAGCATTGCCGGCATGCTGCTGACTACCGAGTGCGTGATGTGCGACATCAAGGAACCCGAACCCCCGATGCCCGCTAATCCCGGCATGGGCGGCATGGGCGGAATGTACTAAACCGCTTGCTCGTAGAGAGCATAATAATATAAAAGGAGCATCCACTCGGGTGCTCCTTTTTTTTATCCCAATAGGTTGTTTGACTTCTTTCCAGTCGATACTTCCTTTCTAAATATCGATTTCGATTTTAACGATATTTTTTTTGTATTTTTGCAGTATCAATAATCGTTAGAGATAAATGTCAGATGACAGATAATGAGACAGTAAAACGCATGCGGCAGAGTCTGAGAGAGGGCTTTTCTACCCCTGTGTATGTCAATTTCACCACTTGGAAGAAGCGCGAAATGTTTGTCCCAACCATGCTGTCCCATTTTTCTCACCAGACCTTCAAGCCTACGAAAATCATCTGTTGGCTCTCCATCTCAGAGTACCATCATACCATACCACAGCACGTTCAGGAATGCCTCGACAATCATCTGCTCGACGAAGTACGCTGGGTGCGTGGCAACACCTATTGCCACAAACGTTGGGAGGCCTTCAAGTACTACGGCGACGGCTATAACCTGATGATTGACGACGACCTTTATTATCCCGAAGATTATGTTGAGACCCTACTGGCCTATTCCTTGGCCTATCCCCGCACGGTCGTCTGCTACTATGGACGACGGTCCATCTATAAGCAGGGGAGTGGTCACATGAGACATATATTCCCGAGCCTTCCCATCAGAATGAGTTTTATAGCGGATTGTGCTGTTTCGCTCCAGGACTTCTGCCACCCGATGTCCTCCGCCACAGGTGGAAACGGACCTTGTATTGCTATAAGTGTGACGACTCTTGGGTCAAGGCGTGGCTTATTAAGTACGACATTCTGGTGATTGGCTGCCGTGTTTGGTACAAGGGTTGTTTCAACCCCATCGAGAACACCCAGTCAGTCGGCATCTGGGAAACCCTCAACGGATTAGTGGATCATGCTGTAATCAAGAAATACACAACCCTGTGCGATGCTCTCTACCATCTGGGTGCTGCCCAGGAGGGTGAGCGTGTGTGGCCCGGAATGAATATTTCCCTTTATCGCACCAGTCTCCGAAACGGGCTTTCGTCCGTGGTTCCCATAAGCCTCCGCCGTCAGATACTTCACACTATCAAAGGCATCAAATTGTAACATCTGTCGCTATCCATACCTGTTGCTACAACCCTGCCTAAGGGTTTTGTTGGAAAGACCATATTTATATCCTTTTCAGAAAGAGGATGTCCGCTTGGGGCATCCTCTATTCTTATGATTCAGCCAAATTTATTTTGAAGTTTTTATCGTAAGGGGTATTGTCACGGACAACGGCGAAAGCCGTGAGCATGAGTTTTGCACGGACAGCGTTAAGAACGCTCATCTTGTTCTTGCCTTCGGCTGTCTT
>JAEEGL017465399.1_pt1 | contig 74292 bp, 61 predicted proteins | sample 9134231 | NCBI WGS metagenome assembly JAEEGL01 (sample SAMN16246548, study PRJNA631951) | gut metagenome | biome: gut microbiome; feature: rumen; material: fiber-attached | host: Bos | place: Iran: Karaj | collected 2018-10 | reverse complement strand
AGGTCCGTGACCGGAACGCCGACGTATTCCGAAGTCGGACTGACGTCGAAGATCTTCACGTCTTCCGCCATCGTGCCCTGGAACGTGCGGTCCGTCGACACCTTCATGGCCGAGACCTCGCGTCCGTTGATCGCCGTGACGTGACCCCAGGAAGCGAAAACCGGCCCTTTCAATGCATAAGCGGAGTCGATCGCGCTCTTGATGTAGCCTTCTTCATCCAGGGTAAACGTGAGACACCGCGCCGGATTTTCGTCAATGACCGTCGCGACGTCCCGGGACTTTGTCTTCATGATCTTCTGTTCGCCGTCGATCGCGACGAGGATCTCGTATTCGCCGTCCGCATTGGGCTCACGTCCGGTCGACTTGATTTCGGATTTGTAATTCCGGTCCACGATCCAGTACACCGGAACTTCCGTGAGCCGCTCCGTCACGTACAGGTATTTCCTGCCGTCCGGAAGTTCTACGCCGAAGACACGGTCCATCTTCAGAAGTTCCGCAATGCCGATCTCCTGACCGACGAAATTTGAGGTGATGCCGCTGACGTCGTAGATCTTATAGCCTTTCAGATCCGCGACCTCGTTTTCACGGCCGTCCAGGCGGGAGGAGCTGTTCAGTTCCACCATCGTTCCGTCCGGCGTGTCCTTCACGTACATCCCGGAAAGAGCAAATTCATCAATGATCGACATGATCGGGACGATGCCCGTGATGAGTCCGCTTTCATCAAAGATCAGTCCCATGATGTCCTGCGTGTCGATCAGGTTGACGATCTTTTTGTCCGCGCAGCGCCGTTCCATCTGACGGCCGTTTGACGCCAGCAGGATGTGGTAATAACCGTCGTCCTTGTTCGGTATCCGGGAGGAAAGACCCGCCTCGGATTTCCCCGCGTACTTCAGGCGTTCCACGTTCCAGTAGAGGTCGCCCGCATACCCGTCGGAAGGCGTGTCCGTCGGTTCGACCGAAGGTTCCTCCGTCGGAGCTACGGTTTCATTGCCCTCCGTGACATTTGTCGGATCGCCCGGTTTCGCCAACTTCGGGATCACGATCGCCGCAGCGATGGCGAGTGCCGCGACTGCGACACCGGCAATGATCCATACCGGCAGTTTCGATTTCTTGGACTCTTTTTTCTCAGTACTCATCACATTCACCCTTTGATCAAGCTGTTTCTTTTGCCGCTGTTTCCTGCTTCTTACTCGAAAACCTCTTTCAGAAGATCGATGAGCGCCGCCGTCAGTTTCTCGCCTTCGCCCGGTTCGTACACCGCCACGTCCGCCTCATAGCAGCCGTAGTTGAACGCCTCCTGGGAAGGAATGTAGTTGTTGTATTCGTTGGAATAGCCGAAAACCATCAGATACTCGGTCGGGGACGCCTCGCGGATCTTCATGCCGAGCGTATCGAAGAGTTCGTGCGGCAGATGCACGATCGCGAAATCGCCGATCTTCGTGGCGTGGATCTCCGAATCCCTCGTCTGCGGAAGCGAGGCCCTCGGAACGAGCATCTCACATTCGTACACACTGGAGAAGCCGTACTCCCGGCCCATTTCATTGGCCAATGAAGTCGTCCCTTCCGATGACTGCCAGAACCGCAGGATCTCCTGCGCCTTCGTCACGAGATAATCTTTCGTGTGATTGACTTTTCCGGTGTAAGTGCTTTGAATCGTCTTGATCGGACCGTAAGCGACCGGCGTCATGCCCTGCTTCACCGCCTCGATCATCCGGTCCGCCACCTGCTCGCCCTGCTCAATGTAATTCGTGATCAGGTTCTCCTCCGCGATCCGGGAACGGCAGTTGATGTTGCCCGCTTCTCCCTGGTAATAGGCGGCGCAGCAATCCAGTTCTGCTTCGATCTTGTCACGGAGCGGCGCCGGGAAGTCCGCGGACAGTTCCACGCTGTGACCGCTTCCGCCCGGATTCGATCCGGTCAGCGTCGCATGCGCGCGCCAGTTCACCATATAAATGTCCTTGTCGGTCTCACGTTCGAATTTCAGAACGTACATGATGTGGTTCGCTTCGGTCTGATGCGCGACGATCTTGCCCTCGGCCCAGATGCCGTAGTTGTCGCCCACCGATTCGCCGAGGTCCGTTTTATAATGCTTGACGAAGTTGTAGCCGGTGCAGTCCGCCGTCGTCCAGTACATCTTCGCGGGCTTCAAATCCGCGATCGCTTCGTTCGCGGCGGCAATGCACTGCTGATGATAGCGTTCCAGGAAATCCCGGACGCTCTTGTATTTCTGCTGTTTCGCTTCGGAACCCGAAACGGAGGAATGCGTATGCGTTCCGGTCATCAGAATATGGTCGATCGGGATCCCGGTCGCCTCGGCAATGGCTTTCCGCGCCTCCGGAGCGTTTCGCGACCCCTGTAGGTCGGACGTGTAAAACAGAATGACGTTTCCTTCTTCATCCGACACGGCAATGCAGGTCGTCGTCAGCTTCTCGAGACGGCCTTTCGACATCCGTTTGTCATCGTCGCCGAATCCGGACATCGGCACGGATTCCAGCGGCGTGATGTCTTTCCTGGAAAAGCCCGCGGAAAAGGTGCCTTCAGGTTTCGGATCCTCCGACGTGCTCTCCGCCGTATTCCCGCTCTCTATCGTCTGCTCTCCGGAACCGCCCGAAGGCGCGGCCGTATCATTGCCGCCGTTACAGCCGAACAGTGCGACCGTAAGCAATATCACTGTCAGAATCCCGAGTGCTCTCTTCATTCGTTGAACCTCTCTTTGTCCCTGAAATCCTTTCGACTTTCGATGGATTGGCCGGAAATTGTCCGACAATTTCACATCGTTCACCGAATACACAGTATATAGTTAAGAAGAGCAAAAGTCAAGAGTGGCAATATAAGAATCAGTATCTAAATAAAAAAGGATTGCGAAACCGCGGCCGGTGTGGTAGCCTATTAGATAATAATGATGTGCTTGAAGGAGTGGCCATGAACGAACGCGACGTAAAGGCTCCGACAAAAAAAGTGTACGACTACATTCACAGTGAGATCACGAACCGGCGGATGAAGCCCGGCCAGGGACTCACCGAAAGTTCGCTCTGCAAGACGCTCGGCGTCGGCCGGAGTCCGGTCCGTCTCGCTTTGCAGCAGTTATCCAAGGACGGATTCATCCTGCTCCGCGAGAACCGCGGGGCGGCCGTGCAGGAATTTACCGAAACCGAAGTCCGGCAATTATACGCGCTTCGCGAACACTTCATTGCCTATGCGTTGGATGAAAGCATCGACGCCTATACGGAGAAGGATTTCCGCGTCATGGAGGATTGTCTTGCAACGCAGGAGCAGGCGTTCCTGGCGCATGCGTTCGACGATTACATTGCCGCCGTCGCCCACTTCTACCGATTTCTCATTGAAAAGGCGGAAAACCCGTATCTGACGGAGTGCGCAACCGTGATCGTCAACCGCACGAACGTTTATCTTTGTCTCTACGATGATTTCTACAGTGTGAAAAAGTTGAAAAGTCTTCCGCTCATGCGGGAAATGGTGAACGGCATCCGGGAAGGAAACGCTTCGAAGGTGATCCGGGCACACAGGAAACTCCGCCGGAACATCGTCAATTCCTACGACTGGTTCGTCAGCCATCCGAACGTGACGTCCGCGAACTGATCCCGCAAAACCGTAAAAAAAGAGCCGCCCGCAACTGCGAGCGGCTCTTTTATTATTCCGAAAGACAGGTCAGCCGAGCGCCTTCCGTCCGCGGCTCCGTACGTCGATGGCCACGGCAATGATGAAGATGATGCCCTTGATCAGATACTGGTAGGAAATGCCGACGCCGACCAGGTTCAGACCGTTGACCAGCGACATGATGACGAACGCGCCGACGACCGAGTTCAGCACCCGTCCGACGCCGCCGCTCGTGGAAACGCCTCCGATGTAGCAGGCGGCAATCGCATCCAATTCAAAGCCGGCGCCCGTCGTAGGCTGCGCGCAGCCCATCCGGGAAGTGATCATGATTCCGGAAAGTCCGGCCATCGCGCCCATCGAGATGAAAACGCCGATCAGGACGAGTTTCGTATTCACGCCGGACAGCTTCGCCGCCTCCAGATTTCCGCCCATGCCGTAAATGTGACGGCCGATCTTCGTTTTATTCAGCACGAAATGATAGACCGCCGTAACGGCCACGACGATGATGACCGTCCAGGAAATGCCGTTGAAAGAGGCCAGCAGCAGGACGAGGCTGACGATCAGGGCGGAGAAGAACGCCATCTTGGTGATGAACCCGCCGATAGAGCCGGGATCAAGATTGTACTTTTTCAGTTCATTCCGCTTTCTTAAGCCGGAGAGGATGACGATGGCCACCGCGATCGCGCCGATGATCAGGCTGAGTCCGTGGAATTCCGTTCCGAACAGATTGATCTTGAAAAGATCCGGAAGGAAGCCCTGGGAGATCTCCTTGAACGCCTCATTGGTAACGTTGATGGTGCCCTTGTCCTGTGTGATCAGCTGCAGGAGGCCGCGGAACGCGAACTCGCCTGCCAACGTGGTCACGAAGGCCGGCACCCCGATCTTACCGATGATGAAGCCCTGCAGAAGTCCAAGAGCGGCGCCGAACAGAATGACGATCAGGATGGTCAAAGGAATCGGCACGTTCAAGAGCAAAAGCCGCGCGGCGACCGCGCCGAGGAATCCCGTCAGGAAACCGATGGACAGGTCGATCTGGCAAATGATGAGGACCAGCGTCATGGCGACTGCCAGAACGGCAATGTAACCGGTTTGGTTCACCAGGTTCGTGATGTTTCTGGGCGTCAGGAACCGTCCTCCGCTCCAAATCTGGAACATGATGAAAATCAATGCCAGCGCGATATACATGGCATAGTTTTTCGTCACATTTTTCACGCCGGATAAGAATCCGTTTTTCTTCCCCTCTTGCATCTTAATTCTCCTCCGTATTCGTTGCGAGCCGCATGATGCCTTCTTCGGTCGCCTCTTTCCCGGACAGTTCGCCGGTGATGCGTCCTTCGTGCATGACGTAAATGCGATCGCTCATGCCGATGATCTCCAGCAGTTCCGAGGAAATCATAATAATGGACATTCCCTCTTCCACCATTTTGTTCATCAGCGTATAGATCTCGTGCTTGGATCCAACGTCGATACCTCTGGTCGGTTCATCCAGAATGAGGACCTTCGGCGTGGCGAAGATCCACTTGGCCAGGACCGTCTTCTGCTGATTTCCGCCGGAGAGGTTGCGCGCCGCCTGATGAATGGACGGGGTCTTGATCTTGATGTCGTCCTTCAGTTTGGTCGCCTCATTGTTCTCCTTGCTTTCGTTGATGATGCCGCCCCGGATCAGCCGGTTCAGATTCGCGAAAGTCGTATTGAACTTCACGTCCTGAAGCAGCACGAGGCCGTTTCTCTTCCGGTCCTCCGTGGCATACGCGACGCCCTTTTCGATGGCGGCCTTCGGCGACTTGAACCGCACCGTTTCGCCTTCGAGCCGGATCTCGCCGGAGGTGATCTTATACCCCGGCGTATTGCCGAACAGACTCAGTGCAAGTTCCGTTCTCCCGGCGCCCATCAGACCTGCGAAACCGATGATCTCACCTTTCCGCACGTAGAAACTGACGTCTTTCACCATCTCCCGGTTCCGTTTCACGTCCCGGGCGGACCAATGCTCCACCTCGAAACGGACGTCACCGATCTCATGGCTTTCGGAACGCTTCGGATAGATCGATCCGATCTCCCGTCCGACCATGTTTTTAATGATCTTCTGCTCCGTGACCTCACTTCTGTCCATGGAACAAACCGTGGTACCGTCGCGAAGCACCGTGACGGTGTCGCCGATCTCCACCACTTCTTTCAAACGGTGTGAGATCATGATGATGGTCACGCCCTTCTCCTTCAGTTCCCGAAGAAGGTTCAGCAGGTTTTCGCTGTCTTCCTCGTTCAGGGAAGAAGTCGGCTCATCCAGGATCAGAAGACGTGCGTCTTTCGACAAAGCTTTCGCGATCTCCACCAGCTGCTGACTGCCTACCCTGAGTTCCTTGACCGGCAGCTGAGGGTTCACGTTCAGCCGCACCATATTCAAATATTTCACAGCCCGCGCATTGGTCTCATTCCAATCCATGAGCTTATTTTTCAAGATTTCGCGACCGAAGAAAATATTCTCCGCAACACTGAGTTCCGGGATCAGTGCCAACTCCTGGTTGATGATGGCAATGCCGGCCTTCTCACTGCCTCTGATGTTGTGAAACTTCATCACCTCGCCGTCGAGAATGATGTCGCCTTCATACGTCCCGTATTCATGAATACCGGACAGCACTTTCATCAGGGTGGATTTTCCGGCGCCGTTCTCTCCCACCAGGCAATGGATCTCGCCGGGGCGAACCGAAAAATTGACGTTATCCAACGCTTTCACGCCCGGAAATGTTTTGGTAATGCCACGCATTTCCAAGATATACTCGCTCACTGTATGCTCTCCTTAACTGATGAGTCCGATCCTTTGGAAAAGGGGCATACACAGGTATGCCCCTCTTGTCTGAAACAAATCAGAGATTATTCCTTCCAGCCGTAATCTGCTCCGTTGAACAGTCCGCTCTTGAAGAACACGTCGCCGATGTTTTCCTTGGTAACCGTAACAACGCCGTACTGCATCGAAGGAACTGCCTTCGTGCCGTTGTCGTATTCGCTGTTGGTTTCCGGCTTCTTGCCATCGACCAGCGCTTCCACGATGTAGCGGACGCCCTTCGCCAGGTTGACGGTATCCTTGTAAACGGTCATGGACTGCTTGCCCTGAATGATGTACTCGAAGGAGTTCGGGTTGCCGTCCGCACCGGTGATGATGATGGACGTCACGTCCGCATCATCCGTGAACGCATCGTAAAGAGCACGCGCGCAGTCATCATCCGGCGGGCCGAGTACGAACACGTCGCCCTTCGCATCCTTGTCGACAGCGCTGAGGTGCGCTTCCGCGAGTTCCTTGCAGTGAGGCATCGACCATTCGGTATCGATGAGCTGCATGATGGAAACGTATTCGTCACGGGTCAGGTCAGCCTTGTCTTTCAGCTCAATGGCCTTCTCGCAGTTGCGGACCGTGAAGGTGCCGTCGGCGATCGCCGGCTGCAGCACTTCCCAAACGCCCTGGAAGAACAGCAGAGAGTTGTTGTCGGTCAATGCGCCGGCATACATGTAAAGGTTGATGTCCTTCCGGCCGTTCGCCTGCTCGACGAGGTATCTCGCCTGAGCGCGGCCGACTTCCTTCGAATCGAAGGTGACGTAATAGTCCACCGCATCCGTGTTCGTGATCAGACGGTCATAGCAGATGACGGTCAGACCGGCCGCCTTCGCATCCTGAACCGTAGAAGCTGCCGCATCCGCGTCGAACGGGCAGATGACCAGATATTTCGCGCCCTTGTTAATGAAGGTTTCCACATTGGTCTTCTCAGTTGCAGAACTGCCCTGCGAATACAGGATCTCGTAATTGAATCCCTTCAGTTCCTCTTCCAGATACTTCTGGCAGTTCAGCCAGTAGGTCTCCTCCTTCGTCGGAAGCACGATACCGATCAGATCCTGCGTCTTGGATCCGTCCGTATTCGGTTTGTTGCAGGCCGCAAGTCCTAAAACCAGAAGCGCGGCAAGCACCAGTGCCATAATCTTTTTCATAAATGAATCCTCCTATGGTTTTTGGTTGATTTCAACCTATTCATATTTTACAAATGGAGTATTAAAAAGTCAAGTTATTTTGTCAATTATCAACAATGAGCGGTACTCCTTCAAAACCGCGCAAAGCAAAGCTTTTACCCGCGCCGGAACAAAAAACAGCGGAACGCGCCACGCTGTTCCGCCGTAACAATTTTCTGTTTCCGTACCTCTTAACGGTTTGCAATGTCCTCGATCATCCGCCGCACCGTTTCCGGTTCTTCCTTCAGGGCAAACGACAATTCCTGGAAAAGGGTCTCTTCCGCCAGTTTGAAATACCGGTCGTCGACGGAGGTCCTTTTCTTGCCCTGACGTAGACGCTCCTCGCTCCGTTCGTACATGTTCTTGATGACGCTGACGATGCGGACGGGATCCAACGACCGGATCGCGTCCTTGTAGATCTGCTCTCTCGCACGGTCGTTCTCAATGGACGCCGGATCGATCTTCGGGATCTTTCCGATCAGTTTTTCCGCTTCGCCCTTGCTCATGACGGGGCGGATGTCCCTGTACGAATCCGCCTGCGGAACGTAAACGCGGCACCTGCCGTCCCGAATCGGAACGAGCAGAAAATACGGCACTTCTCCCGTACTGTCGTAAGACTGCATCATGACTTTTTCGTCAACTCTGCAGACGCCCTCGCTGTTCTTCATCACATATTCACCGATTTTCAGCATGCATTCCTCCTCTCTTTCTTACGTTTCACGCGCATTGCGCGGACCGGCTAATCCGGCCGCTCGACATACTTGTAATGTTATTGTAACACATTTGTTATTATTTGTCAAACTTTTGTAACAATTTTTTCTGCAAAAAAACTGCCGCACATTTTCAATAGCGTGCGGCAGCTCTTTTCCCTGCAATTTTCTTTCGTCCGAACCCTTTTTCTTTACTCGCTCGGACCTCCGATCTTCGAGACGATCTCATCGAAGGACAGCGGTTTCTTGAACTCTTCGAGCGGCGTCGTGCCCCGGTACGGCGGCAGATAGATCCGGTCGGTGATCAACGAATAACGGAACTCCGCGTCCTTGCCCTGTTCGGTGTCCGGGAACAGGATCGCTTCCTGCCAATACCGGTTGGCGGCCGTCTTCGTGTCCCCGAGTTTCTCATACGCCTGACCGGCCTTGTTCCGGTAGCCGTTCACTTCGGGGTGCAGGATCGACAGTGCGTCGTAAAGCGCCGCCATGTTTTCGTAATTCTCCGTCGCCTCGTAGTTGAAGGCCACGGCCTGAATGCGCTGATAGGTCGGATCCGCGAAGAGATTGATCATCAGATTCCGGAAATGCGTCTGATTGTCCACGCTGAGCTGGGACTGGTCCACACGGAAGATACACTCGATGAGTTCCGCGTATCTCGGCGGCGTCGCGCCGAACGCTTCCAATGCTTTCTCGACGTCTTCCTGGTTCTTCGCCCAGCCCATGCCGCCGGCATCCGGATTCTTCACGATGACCGGCATCGTCTCACCGTTCTCGTCAGCCTCATCGGTCGACGGTGCCGGCTGATCTTCCGTCGGATTCGACGGATCGACCGTCTCACCGGACGGCGCTTCCGTGCCCTCTCCCGCCTCTCTCGAATACTCCGCCGCCTGCGACTGGAGTTCCGAGATCCGGGCCTCATACGAGCGGTTCGCCGCTTCCACGTTCGACATTTCCTTTTCCACGCGTCCCGGCACGATCACGAACCAGGCAATGAGTATGCCGAGCACGAGACCGAGCAGGATGTACAGTGCATTCGAAAGATACGTTCCGTAGTCACGGAACCGGACCGGAATGATGAGCTGTTCGCGGTCTTCCGTGCCGACGGTCCCGAGCGATCTCGCGCCGTCGCTTTCGTCGAGTTCGCGGATGCTCTTCAAATAACGGACGGCGGTGTCATTGCCGCGGTCGGTCTCCAGACACTTCGCGAGCATCTTCTCGGCCTGATCGTACTTTCCGTCCTCCATGTAGAGGAGCGCTAACAGATTGTAGGCCTTCGTCATGTTCGGCTGCGTCGAGATCACCTTCTTCAGCTGAATGACGGCGAGGTCCTTCGCATTGTTTTTCGCGTAGCCGAGGGCCTGATTGAAGCGTTTCAGGCAGTTCGCCTCGGAATTCAGCTCGCGCATGTTTTTCTGCATGGCGTTGATGAACCGGTCCTGCAGCCCCGGAGAAGCGGACATGCTCTTCGCAATGCTCCACTCCTTCAGCGCCTCCGCCGATTCTCCCATGGCATAATACACGAGACCGAGCAGATTTCTCGCCTGAATGTTCTTTTTATAGAGGTGCAGGCTGACCTTCAGATCCTCGACGGCGCCGGAGAGGTTTCTCGCCTCCGCTTTCTGTAAGCCGTCGTTATACTTCCGGTTGGAAGCATAGACGATCTTCTTGAACATGCGAACGTCCGTACCGCATTTCGAGCAGGTGTCTTTCTTCAGGTCCAGCGTGCCGTTACAACGATAACAGTACATACCCTCTTACCTTTCTTCACGATACTCGCTCATCATCTCGATCATGAGGTCGACCATGTCATTGTCCGCCTCCTCATGCTCTTCGGTCCGGTCGATCTCCAGACTCGGCTTGAACTTTCTGAGTTCCTCTTCAAAATCGATCATTGTTTCCTCCTTTACGGTGTCTGAAACGACGCCAGGATCGCCGCCCTGTAGATTTCTTTCGCTTTATTAAAGCACGCTTCGCTTTGCCCGGAGAAATGCTCAAGCATCACGCCCGCATTGACTTCGAGGATCATGAGTCCCTCCGGCGTGTCAATGATGTCCGCGGAACAGAAGCGGACGCCGAGCGCCTTCACCGCCGCTTTCGCGATCGGATAGAGTTTTTCCAGCATTTCCGGATCCTCGACGACGATGCCCGTCGCGCCCTGCCCCAGGTTGTGCTTCCAGTTCAGGTACTCCTTCTCACCCTTCTCATTGATCCGGCTTTCGCGCTCTTTCCGGATCGTGAGCTGCGGCTCGCCGTCCAGCATCACGACGCGGTATTCTTCCCTGATCTCATAGAACGGCGACAGGGATGCCGCGTAACTCCTCTGATAGATGAGATCCACGATCTCCTTTAATTCTTCTTCCGTCTTGACCCGGTAGACCTGATTCCCGCCGGTGCCGTAATTGTTTTTCACGACGACTTCTTTTCCCGCATCGAGGATCGAGAGCGCCCGGTTCCACGCACTGTCCCGGTCAATGCCCGCCACAGACACGGGATTCGGGAAAAACAGGTGCTCCGCCGCCGGCACGCCGGCCGCCGTCAGCACCTCATACGTCAGGCACTTGTCCTGACAGAGTTCTTTCACGGAGGAGAGATTCAACGGAAAATGGTAACCCACGGTGAACCTGACTTTTCCGTCCTTTTCCAGACGAAACGCCCAATCCCCCGAGAAACCGGTGATCTGCATTCCTTCCTCTTCCGCGATCGTGCGGATCAGTTTTGTGAAATTCTTTCTGTTCGATGCCATCTGACACCTCCTGCGGCATGTTCTATACCATCCTTTATTTTACCTGAGGGAGACCCTTTCGTCAACCCGCGCCGGATGCTTCCGTTTTTTATCAGAAAGCGCCTCACTTCTTTCCGTTCCGGTGCATCAGTTCTTCCAGACGGAGTTTCCGCCGGTTCTTCACTTCCTCCGGCTTCTCCGTAATGTCTCCGGCCTTCGTTAACGCGTCTCTCGTCAGCATCGGTCCGATGAGCTCATAAACGAGGATCGCGAACAGCGTGATGTTCCGGATGAGATTCCCCTGCTCACCGAGGGTCATTGCCACCGCGCACATGCCAAGCGCGACGCCGGCCTGCGGGAACAGGGTGATGCCGAGGTACTTCTGCACCTTCGGCGGGCAATGCATCCACTTCGCAGAAACACGCGCGCCGAAATATTTGCCGAGGCACCGCATCAGGATGTAGATGAGGCCGATCAGCACCACGCCGAAATTCCGGAAGACCCCGAGCTCGAGTTCCGCGCCGCTGATGACGAAGAATACCGCGAGGAGCGGGGACGTCCACTTGTCCGACGCTGCCATGACGTCTTCAGACAGCGGACAAAGATTGCAGAACATCGTTCCGAGCATCATGCAGGTGAGGAGCGACGAGAAGCCGATCGTCACCGGACCGACCTTGAACGAGATCATGCTGAGCGCCGCCGTTAAAAAGACGAGCGCGATCGTCATGTTCAGCCGGTTCGTGTTCGAGTTGAACAGTTTTTCCAGCTGTGTCAGAATGAAGCCCATCAGTGCGCCGAGTGAAAGCGACAGTACGATCTCGATGATCGGATTTAAAACAATCGCCAGAATGCTCACGTCCCCGCCGGCAATGGTCTTCGAAATTCCGAAAAGCACCGCAAACACCACCAGTCCGACCGCGTCGTCAAGGGCGACGATCGGCAGAAGGAGACTCGTTAACTCGCCTTTCGCCTTGTATTGCCGGACGACCATCAAGGTCGCCGCAGGCGCGGTCGCGGTCGCGATCGCGGAAAGCGTCAGGACCTGCGGAAGTGTGATCGCTTCCGGGAAAAACACATGAATGAGGAGCAGCGCGGCGAGCACGATCGCGGTCGCCGCAAGCGCCTGGAAAATGCCGATCACCATGGCCTGTTTTCCGGTCTTTTTCAATGAGGACAGCCGGAATTCCGAGCCGATGGAAAAAGCGATAAACCCGAGTGCCACCTGGGAAAGCATTCCCATGGCTTCCACGGATTCCCTGGTCGTGAATCCTAGTCCTTCGATTTTCAATGCCCCTAAACAATAGGGCCCGATGAGCACTCCTGCCACCAGGTATGCGGTCACCGCGGGCAGGCGGAACGGTTTGAAGACTCTGGTCATCAGTAACCCCGCAAGAATGGCTACTGAGAGCGATAACAACTGGTACATTTTTTGTTTTTTTATGCCTCGAAGTTCTGTATGATTTCCGATTTCCCTTCAGTGAAGTCGAATCAAAGGTCGTTTTTCTTCCGGAACACGGTCGCTGTCCTGGACGGCAGATAAGCGAAGAACCCGAGTTCCCCGTTTTCGTTCGTGAACGTCGGAAACTCCGTCCGGTGGTCGATCCGGTCGTACCCGCCGAAACCGTAATCGTCCGTCGTGTATTCCACCTCGTAGGATCCCTCTTCCGTGACCGGCACGAAGTATCCGAAATACGAGTGCTCCACGTGCAGGTTGAACGTGAAGATCCGGCCCGCACGCTCATGGATCAGGATCTTGTCGTCCTCATGGATCTTCAGGCAATGCGCCTCCTCCCGGAAGAGACCGTCCTGTTTTCCGTAGTACAGCATCGTCCGGTCGAAATCGCCGAGTTCACTGTATTTCAAGGACCGGTTGTCCGCGAGACTCCACTGGCGTCTCGCATGGGCGTAGGACCAGCCGTTTCCTTCCCGCGGGAAGTCGATCCACTCCGGGTGGCCGAATTCATTGCCCATAAAGTTTAAATATCCGTTTGGCGAAAGCGAGAACGTCAGAAGGCGGATGACCTTATGCAAGGCCATTGCCCGGTCGATCCGGAAATGATCCCGGTCTTCCTTCCGCATGAACCAGTACATGTCCTCGCCCGCGAGCCGGAACATCAGCGTCTGGTCGCCGACCAATGCCTGATCGTGCGATTCCGCGTATCCGATCACCTTTTCCTTCGGACGGTGCCCGGTCAGTTCTCCGTAGATTTTTCCTAAGTTCCAGTCTTCGTCCCTCGTATCCTTCACGTAACGGATCCAGAGATCCGGCATGCCCATTGCGAGCCGGTAATCGAAGCCGATCCCGCCGTCCGGCACCGGAAGGCACATGCCCGGCATTCCGGACATGTCTTCGGCGATCGTGATCGCGTTCGGATTGATCTCGTGGATCAGTTCGTTCGCAAGCATCAGATAGGTCACGGCTTCCACGTCGGTATTCATCGAAAAGTACTTGTCGTAATGATCGAAGGCCGTTCCGAGTCCGTGATCGTGATAGAGCATCGACGTCACGCCGTCGAAGCGGAAGCCGTCGAAATGATACTCCTCCATCCAGAACTTCAGGTTCGAAAGCAGGAAATGCAGGACCTCGTTCTTCCCGTAATCGAAGAGCTTCGTGCCCCACGCCGGATGGTCTCCCTCCGGTCCCGCATGGAAGAACTGATAATCCGTGCCGTCGAAGCGGTTGAGACCTTCGCGCTCATTCCGGACCGCGTGCGAATGCACGACGTCGAGGAGCACGGCAATGCCCCTCCGGTGCGCCTCGTCGACGAGCGCCTTTAAGTCTTCCGGAACGCCGTACCGGGAAGAAGCAGCGAAGAAATTCGAGACCTGATAGCCGAACGACGCATAGTACGGATGCTCCATGACCGCCATGATCTGGATCGTATTGTAGCCGTCCGCCTCCACGCGTGGCAGCACGTTTTCCCGGAATTCCCGGTAGGTGCCGATCCGGTACTCTTCCGTCGCCATGCCGACGTGACACTCGTATACGAAAGGCGTTTCGGGCATCTGAAATCCTGCGTCGTGCCATTCGAACGGACCTTCCGCGAAATGCACCTCGGCGGACCAGATGTAGGTCACCGGATCCTGCGTAACATACGTCGCGTAGGTCGGGATGTGCTCCCGCGTCTCGCCGTCTTTCCGGACGAGCACCTTGCACTTTTGTCCGTTTTTCAATGCTTCATTGCCGGAAAGCGTGATCTCGTAGACGCCGTTTTCCAGCCGGGTCATCGGATGCGAGAGCCCGTTCCATCCGTTGAAATCCCCGTAGAAGAACAAGGCATCCGCGCCGGGCGCCCACTCGCGGTATACGGTGCTGCCGTCCGGATTCCGGTGAAATCCGAAATAATGATGCCCGTTCGAAAACGCGGAAAGGGAGGCGACGTCTGAAAGGAGCGCTTTCCGCTTCGCCTCATAGTTTTCCATTCGGAGCCGGATGTCGCCGACGTACCCCTTCATCGCGGGGTCCAGCGTAATGACCGGCAGCGCGTCGATCTTTCTCATTTCTGTACCACTTCCGTTTCTTCCTTCCGTCCCCGTTTTTCCTTCGGTTCCGGCTCAAATCTTCCTTCCGGACGAAGCGGGGGATAGTTCTTCTTTTTCAGAATGATCCAAAGCACGATCCCGCCCGCAAGCATGAAGATCGAGATGAACTGCGACGTGGACAATGCGCCGACGTTTCCGCGCGGGTCATTCCGGAAGATCTCGACAATGAAGCGGCCGATCGCGTACAGCATCATATAGAACGTCACGACTTCTCCGGCAAACCGTTCTCTCCTCGTGTAGATGACGAGGAACACGAACAGGAGCAGGTTGCCTACAGAGGACATGATCTGCGTCGGATACAGGCCGACGCCGACCGGACACTCAGCGCCTGCCGGGAAGTGAATGGCGTACCAGGCGCCCTCCGGCGCGGCCGCGCCGTAGCAGCACCCCGAAAGCAGACAGCCGACTCTTCCGATTGCCTGCCCGAGCGAGATCCCGGGGATCGCAAGGTCGAGAAGCGGCAAGGCGCGGACTTTCTTGATGTATTTCAAATATAAGACCGGCACGAGCACGCCTAAGATGATGCCGCCGTACACGACGAATCCGCCGCCGAGGTCTAAAAGCATCTTCGGATTCGCGATCACCGCCTTGATCTCGACGATCCAGTAGGTGAGCTTCGCGCCGATGAGTCCGGCAATGATGCCGATGATCCCGGCATTAAAAATGAGATCCGGATCCGTCTTATAAACGTACTTTGCGCGGATCATCGTGACGGCCACCGCCGCCACCACCGCGAGCGCGATCATCATGCCATATCCGTAAATGTTGAGACTGCCGATCGTGAACAATATCGGTTTCATAAGTGTTTCCTCCAAAATATCTCTTGTTCTTCCTATAATACTCGCCTTAAACGTCTGCCATCAGACGCCCTGCTTTTGTGCTGCTATTCTGTGGGAACCCGGATGGGCGTGGCAATGACATCGATCGCGTCATATACGTTCCCATTTTTGTCCGGATCCCGACTGCTTACACTTACCACCAAAAAAGCCTCTCCCTTAGGATTAGCCTGAATAGACGGAGTTGTCCGAACGATATTCACTTCAAAAGATTTAAGCTTTTCTATGACTGCTTCATAGGCCGCTTCGATTTCTTCCTTTGTGTAGTGAGTTTCAAATCCTTTTAAGATGCCGAATTTGCTGCCATTCATGCCAACCACTTTTCCTTCTCCGTTAATGGTGACGGAAATATAATCAAAAAGAGAATACTCGAACGCATACCTTTTGAAAGACACATCATAACACGCGGAGCCTTGCCTGGTCTGAACCGCCGGAACCATTTGGTCATCCCATCCGTCCTCGAACCAAGTGTCAAGAAATCCCTTTGCTATACCAGTCAGTTCATCATCACCTATGATCCGTTCTCTTTGTGCAGTATGCCCTACAGTATCATAGTAGAACGCCAACAGATCAGAATTATATAGAAAACCAACACTTTCATCATCGGTTTCATAAATGTCCATAGCGCCATATTTCATCGAATCCGTCAACTCTCCACCTGTATACTTGTAAGTGCGTTTGTACGGAAGTGTATGCCCGGTGATCGGACTCACCCTTTCTATTCCCGCCTTCGGATTCTTAATCGTCTTTGTTCCGGAATGAAGATCGAATTGATCCTCTGTAGAGATCAATATTTTGGGCGATGCTCCTCCATCAATCATATATCTCACAAATGGACGCTCAACCTCAGCTTTTTTTGTGCAAGAGAGGCAAAGCAAGCTGAAAAGACAAATGGCAACAAAGACCATCGCCAAATAAACTATTCGCCCTTGTGTTTTATTGACAGTGTTCATCTTTCCCTTGTTATTCTGCCCTTACAGCACGATTTTCCGGATCTTCTCTTCCCCAATCTCTCTCGTCACGCCGTCGTCATTGTAGAGTTCATACTCCACAGGCGCTTCGTCGTACTTGAGCGCCTTCAGTTTCCCGTAATCGAGGTCCGCGGTGGATAGGACTCCCTTCGTGTCCGCGAACGGCAATGCATGTCCTTCCCGGACGAAGAGGAGCACTTCATCGAGCGCGACGTGGATGAAGTAGTCACCTTTTTCCACGTATTCCGTGTCATAGTCTTCAGGGCTCCGGAACCGGAAAAGACGCATCTTTTCGGGCACATACACGTAGCGGCCGACCGCGTTCTGCTCATAGACCGGCGCGATCATGACGGCTTCGCCGACCATTGCCTGATCCTCGATGTGCTTTGCGCGCTCGTCGTCTTCATAGACGAAGGCAAGCGGCTGAAAGAGCATCTCGTCCCGGAGCGCCGCCTTCATGAACTCGCTGTAGAGGTACGGGATCAGGGCGTAGCGGAGTTTTAACATCCCCCGGAACGCTTCATCCATGCCGAAAAGATAGAATTCCTGGCGGCGGAGCCTTCTCGACGAATGATTCCGAAGAAGCGGCGAGAAGATCCCGAGTTCCAGCCATCGAAGGGCAATGTCCGGAGTCGCCTGATCGCCGAAGCCCGCCGTATCGGCGCCGGAATAGAGGAAGCCGACCATATTCGCGTTCATCTCTTCCTTCAGGTTCATCAGAATGTGCGAAAACATGGAGGAATTGTCGCCGTACCAGATGCCGGCATTCCGGTGCATGCCGATCATGGAGGAACGGGAGAACAAAAGCGTCCGGCGGTCCGGCGAAAGTTCCCGGAGGGCTTCGCCCGCCGCACTCGTCAGCGCACTGCCGTAAAGATTGTGCACCCGGTCGTGGCGCACCTTCTTTCCGTTCACGTTATGGTAAAAGTCTTTGTAATACGCGGTTTTATTCGAAATGCCGCCCATCACGTCGCGCATTTCGAAGAAAGTCTCCGCATCCAGGTTTTCGCCTTCATATTCCGCCACTTTCCGGAAGGCCGCCTGCAATGCGTCCTCCGTATAGAAAATGGACGGCTCGTTCATGTCGTTCCAGAATCCTTCGACCCCTGTGTCGAGATAGGCCTTGTACTGCAGGCCGAACCAATGCGCTGCCTCCGGATTCAAGGCATCCGGGAAAACGCTCGCGCCCGGCCAGACGCCGACGACGAACTCGCTGCCGTCTTCCTTCGTGCAGAAATAGCCCTTTTCCCGGCCTTCTTCGTAGACGGGGTATCCCTCTTTTTTCTTGATGCCCGCATCCACGATCGGAACGAGGTGAATGTTCTTCTTGGCCAGTTCGGCATTGAATTCCCTGAACTGCGGATACCGTTCCTCGCTCACCGTAAAGTCCATGTAATCGTCCATATACGGAATGTCGAGGTACATCATGTCGATCGGCATGTCAAGCGCGCGGTAGCGGTCTGCGACTTCCCGGATCTCGTCCGCATCCTTGTGATCCCACCGGCTCATTCCGAACCCGAAAGCCCACTTCGGCGGAACGTAGGAAGCACCGGTGAGACGCCGCAGCGCCCGGCAGATGCCCGTCAATGACGTCTCCTCGATGAGGTACAGATCGAACCCGCCGTCCTTCACCGTGATCTTCAGTTCATCGTAGTTCGTAAACCCGATATCGTACTCCACGTATCCCGGCGTGTCGAGAAACAGTCCGAAGCGCTCTTCCCCGTCAATGATCAAGAAATTGTGGGAGGAATACAGCGCCGTCCTGCCCTCGTTCTGGAAAGGATTGTCCGTGTTCCGGCTCTCGTAACGCCAGCCGCGCTTATTGAGTCCCCGCGCCTGCTCCCCGAGACCGTACACGAGCGCCTCGTCCGGAAGTCGGTACGAAAAGATGACGGAATCATCCTCCCCGGCATCGTCACGCGAAGCCACCTTGTTCTGAACGATCGTTAAGAACGGCAGTTTTGAGGCGGACTCCTCTTCCGCGATCTCCGGCCGCACGACGGCACCGGTATTAAAAGGGGTTCCAAAAGTGAATTTACGGATCATATATCCTCCATGATTCAGCATTGGCCAGCATCATTTTATTGATCAGATAGCCGTAATGGGGTCGCGATACTGTCTACTGTATCAAAAGTGCTTCCCCTTGCATCTGTTTCACGCGCTTCAACATATATAATCAAATATGCTTCACCGCTTGGATTTGCTTCTATTGCCGGGGTTGAAAACCGAGCATCCTCAATGCCAAAAGAGTCGATTTTTTGAATAATTGCTCCTTTCGCCTGTTCAATTTCAACCTCGCTATACTTTTTCGTAAAATCCTTTAAGATTCCGAATTTAACGCCGTTAAATCCAACTACTCTTCCCTCGCCATTGATGGTTACCGATACCGTGTCATAGAGAGTATAGCCGTAAGCATGCCGTGTGTAAGCCAATTCATATCCGCCATAACCTTCCCTTTCACGAATAGATGGGGACATTCCTTCGTCCCACCCTTCTCCAAAAGCAGTATAAAGAAACGAGGCTGCGATACTTACAAGTTCGTCCATTTCATAATCTCGCGTCCTATCTACTGAATAGCTATCTGTGTCATAATAGAAAGCCACTTGGTCTGAATGATATAGAAACCCAACGCTCTCCTTGTCTGTTTCATATATGTCCATTGCCCCATATTTCATAGAATCGGTTAACTCATGGCTCGTATACTTGTATGTCCGTTTATACGGCAATATATTCCCACTGATCGGGCTTTTTCTCTCCCTTCCCGCCTCAGGATTCTTAATTGTTTGCATATTGGTGTGAAGATCAAAGTCATCGGAAACCGGTATCCCCGTGATTTTCGAAGACGATGCAGATGCGAGCAAATATCTTACAAACGGCCGGTCAACAGATTTTTTTAGTGTGCATGATAAACTGAATGCACAAGTCAAAACTATCACCCCAAGGGAAACACATAATAAAAGTTTTATGGACTTCATTAAGGACCTCCTTAATGACAAATTCATCCCCAGCCTTTTTCCTTGTACTTCTTCGCTTCGTTTACGTAGACTTCGGCGTTTTTCAGAATCCCGGCGATCTCCTCTTCGGAGAGCTCCCGCTTCACTTTCCCGGGCATGCCGATGACGAGCGATCCGTCAGGGATCTCGGCGCCTTCGGTGACGAGGGCGCCGGCGCGATGAGGCAATGCGAACCGATCTTCGCGCCGTTTAAGATCACCGCGCCCATGCCGATCAGGGTCCCGTCGCCGACGGTGCAGCCGTGCACGATCGCACTGTGTCCGACGGTCACGTCATTGCCGATCGTAAGCGGAAAGCGCTCGTTCACGTGCAAGGTGCAATTATCCTGGATATTCGTCCGGTCTCCGATCACGGCTTTCGCCTCGTCGCCCCGGATCACGGTATTGAACCAGACGGCGGAGTCACGGCCGAGTGTCACGTCTCCGGTCAGCACGGCATTGGCGGCAATGAACACGTCTTTCCCGACCGAAACGGTACCGGAGAGAACCGCGTTTTTTCCGACGTAGGACCCTTCGGCGCACTGAACGTTGCCGCAAAGCCGCGCATCTTCCGAACAATAAGAATTCTTCATGTCTTCCCCCTTATGCCGTGGTCTCTCCGCCCGAAACATGCTTCGGTTTCGGAACATTCATGAGCCGCCGGTTCATCCTGCCGCGCACTATGATGAAGCAAATGATCTGGCCGACGAACGTGATGGCCCAGGAAATCGGATAGACGAAATACAGCACTTCCAGCCTCGGATCCGCTTGAAACAAGGTCATGACCCAGACGACCCGGAATATGCAGGTGCCGATCGTCGTGATCAGCATCGGCGATAAAGACGCACCGAGCCCTCGGACCGCGCCGCTCATCGTATCCATCATACCGCAGATGAAATACGGGAGTCCGACGTAAATGAACTTCGTCATACCGACCTGGATGCTTTCTTCGGAATTCGTATAAAGCCCGAGCAGGACCCTGCCGAGCACAAGCGTGATCAATGAAAGCACGATGCCGATCACCGCGACCGTTCCGACACAGATCCACGCGCCTTTTCTGACCCGTTCCATCTTCTTCGCGCCGACGTTCTGGCCGACGAAATTGATCGACGCCTGGGTCACGGAGTTCATGGCCGTATAGGTAATGCCTTCGATCTGAGTCGCGGCGCCGTTCCCGGCCATCACGACCTTGCCGAAACCGTTCATGGCTGTCTGCACGATGACGTTCGAAATGGAGAACATGACCCCCTGCAGACCTGCAGGAACACCGATCCTTAAGATGCGTCCGAGTTTTCTCCAGCGGATCTTCAGCTCGGGCAGGGTAATGCGGATCGGTCCTTTTCCCCGGAACAAAAGTCCCATTACAAGGGCAGCTGAGACGAACTGTGAAGCGATCGTGCCGATCGCGACACCCTCGACGCCGAGTTTCAGCACCAGTACGCAGAACAGGTTTAAGAAGACGTTCAGCACGCCGCCGATCGTTAAAAAGATGAGCGGGTGCTCGGTATCGCCGACCGCGCGGAGCATGGCTGCCGAGAAATTGTAAAGCAGCGAAACCGGCGCGCCGAGGAAGTAGATCCTTAAATACAAGGCAGAGAGGTCAATGACGCCTTCCGGCGAATTCATCCATTGCAGAAACGTCTTCGAGAAAAACTGTCCGACGAGCAATACGATGACCCCGAGCGCAAGCGAGAGAATGACCGACGTATGCACGACTTCATTCAGGTCCTTCGACCGCCGCGCGCCGAAGTACTGTGCCACCAGCACGTTCGAGCCGGTCGAAATGCCCATGAAGAGATTCACGATCAGATTGATCAGCGAACCGGTGGAAGTCACCGCCGCAAGCGCGGCGTCGCTGACGAATTTGCCGACCACCATGCCGTCCACAGCGTTGAACATGAGCTGAAGAACGCCCGTCGCCATGATCGGCAATGAAAAGCGGAGGATCTTGGAAAAATACGGTCCTTCCGTAAAATCAGTTGTATGACGTTTCAAAAATGACATTTTGAACCGCTCCTTCTATGGAGAACGGGGAACTCATGATTCCGCGCTCTGCAGTGATTCTTTCTTTTCGTGCAAATGCCTCGGCCGCGGCAGATTCAGGAGTCTTACCTGCATCCGCCTGAAAATGATGATGAACGAAATGATGTGAGCCACGCTCGTCAGCACCCACGTCACGGGATAAACGAAGTACAGCGACTCAATGGTCCCGTAATGCGAGAACACCGTATAGACCCAGACCAGGCGGAAGAGACAGCTGCCGATCAGGGAAACCACCGTCGGCGTGATCGCAGCACCGAGCCCACGGACCGCGCCGGACATGGATTCCATCGAACAGACGAAAAGATACGGCAATACGACGATCGTTAAGCGCTTCATGCCGTACTCGATCGCATCCTCCGAATCCGTAAAGAGCCGGAGCAGCTGACGCCCGAACATGAAGCAGCCGACGCTGAGCACCAGTCCGAGCAGCATTGATATCCCTACGTTGACAAGCATGCCCTTTCGCGCCCGTTCGAATTTTCTCGCGCCCACGTTCTGTCCCACGAAATTCAGCGTGGAATGGTAGAAGGCCAGAATGGTATTGTACTCCAGAACTTCCAGCTGATAGCCGGCGCCGTTGCCCGCCACCGCGATCTTCCCGAGAGAATTGATGGAAGACTGGATCACGAAATTCGAGATCGTGAACACCGCAGACTGCAGCCCGGCGGGAATGCCGATTTGCAGGATCATCGAGAGTTTTTTACCGTGGATCCGGAGCGTCTTCAGATCAATGTGCAGCACGCCCTTTTCCCGGACGAGCGCGATGACCGTAAGGACTGCCGCGACCGCCTGAGAGATCACCGTCGCCGCCGCCGCGCCGGCCACTTCCCAACGAAAGACCAGCACGAACAGGAGATCCAGAACGATGTTCAATCCGCAGGCAATGGCCAGAAACACCATCGGCCGCTTCGTATCTCCCACCGCCCGCATCATGGCTGCGGAGAAATTATACAAAAGGTTCACCGGCGCGCCGAGGAAAATGATCTTCAGATAAAGCGCCGAAATGTCAATGACGTCTTCCGGCGAATGCATGAGCAGGAGCAGGTCCTTGCAGAAAAAGAATCCGAGGACGAGCACGATGACGCCGGCAATGATTGACAGCAGCACCGAAGTGTGCACCACCTCTTCCACGTCCTTTTGCCGCTTTGCCCCGTAAAACTGGGCCACCAGCACATTGGCGCCCACGGAAAGCCCCATGAAAAGGTTGACGAGGAGATTGAATACCGTGCTGGTGGAGGAAACTCCCGCCAATGCTTCATCTCCGACGAATTTGCCGACGATGCTCGAGTCCACTGCATTGAAGAGGATCTGCAAAAGTCCGGTCGCCATGATCGGCAGCGCGAACCAGATGATCTTCCACAAATACGGACCTTCTGTGAAATTAATTTCCCGTTTCTTCGAAACAGTCACAGACCGTTACCTCTGTTCTCTCAGACTTTCAGAACCACCTTGCCGACGTTCTCGCCGCGCTGCAAAATCCCGTGCGCCGCTTCCGCTTCCTGGATCGGCAGCACCTTATAGATCGTCGGACGGACGAGTCCGGCTTCGACCTTCGGCCAGACGTCGCGAACGAGCGAAGACAGGATCTCCGCCTTCTTTTCCGGCGTCTTCGACCGGAGCGTGGAACCGATGATCCGGACGTTCCGCTTGTAAATGTTCTTTAAGTCGATCGTCGTGAACTGTCCCGCGAGTGCGGCAATGACGATCCACCTCGCGCCGTGCGTCAGGTAATGGATGCATTGCCCGAGGACTTCGCCGCCGAGACAGTCGATCGCGACGTCCACGCCGCGCCCCGCCGCAAGTTCCTCTTTCAGGATCTCGACGATGTCCGTTTTTCTCGTATTGATGACGACGTCCGCGCCGAGCGGCTGGATCGCCTCCTTCGCTTCGTCGGTGATTACCGTCGTGATGACGCGCGCGCCGAAGGCCTTCGCCATCGGGATCACGACGCTCGCGAGACCCGAAGCACCGGCGTTCATGAGCAGCGTATTACCTTCCTTCAGGCCGCCTTCCCAGAAAAGATTCAGGTATGCCGTCGCGAACGCTTCCGGGATCGCGGCCGCTTCCACCATGGAGGTGTTCTTCGGCACCGGCATCACCATGCCGTAAGGCACGGTCACGTATTCCGCATATCCGCCGCCGCCAAGCAGCGCGCAGACCTTGTCGCCGGGCTTGAAGGGAGCCTTCGCAAGCGCTTCCTCACCGAAACCGACGATCTCGCCGGACACCTCAAGTCCCATCCAGTCCGGGCAATCCGGCGGCGGGGGATAATCCCCTTCCCGCTGCATGAGGTCCGCGCGGTTTAACGCCGCGTATTCCACCTTGATCTTCACCTCATTGGCCTTCGGTTCCGGTGTCGGAACCTCCGCCCATACGAGACTCTTCCGCTCATCATCCTGAATCAAAATCGCTTTCATTGAACTGCCTCCCCTTTGCTCACTCTCACTTTTCCCAGACGCGCCGCCAGTCAAACTGTGCCAGCGTCGGGAAACTCCGGTCGTTTACGATTCGGTCATAGACTGCCGGGCACTCCTCCGGTGAGAACACGTTTCCGTCGTAGGAAAGCGAGGAAAAGTCCAGTCGTCCCATGGCGAGGAGTTTCAGCACCGCCTTGATGTCGTCCCGCGCCGTGAACCAACCGGGATAGGAATCTTCCTTCGGCCGGGCATTCGTATGCGCGCCGATGAGCGTGATGCCCGGGCAATGCACTTTCCGGTAATAATCGATCGTGAAGTCGCTCGATCTCGTGCAGCCGAGAAGCGCCACCCTGCCGAACTTCGCCATACAGTCCAGGGTCTCGTCGAGGCCCGCGCCGACGCCGGTCACTTCGATCGCAGCCGCGACGCCCTTGCCGCCGGAGAGCATCTTCACTTTTTCCGCAAATCCTTCCTCGAAAGGATCCACCGCATAATCCGCGCCGCCCTTCAGCGCTTCTTCCCTTCTCGATGCGACCGGATCCGCGGCAATGACCGGCGCCGCGCCCGCCGCCCGTAAGAGCCGGACCGCGAACTGTCCGAGAAGACCGAGGCCCATGACGAGCACGCTCTCCCCGATCTCCACCCGGCATTTCCGGACGGCCGCGAGCGGGAAGGTCGAAATGAAGGTCATGGCCGCGCTCTCGAAACTGATCTTCTCATCTTCGATCTTTACGATGCGATCCTCGCTCTTCATCTGATATTCCTGATGATCGCCCCAGAAGACCAGCACGCGGTCACCGGGAGCCACGCTCGTCACTTCAGATCCGACTTTTACTACGACGCCGGCCGACGAATACCCGGCCTGTCTCGGAAACACGTGCAATTTGTGACCGCCGGTATTCGGGATGTCACTGATGACGGCGCGCTCCGTTCCGGGACTCACCGTGCTCACCGCCGTATGGACGAGGACCTCTCTCGGCCCGGGCTCTTCGGCAACTTCTTTTTCCACGTATTCCGCAGTAAACGGCTTCGTAAAAACCACTGCTTTAGTCTTCATTGCAAGACCTCCTGAGATTTCTTATTCCGCGCCCGACGGATTCGGACCGGGAACGGAAAAAAAGCCATCTTTATTATATAATAACTTTAAGAAAAAGCAAGCGATACCGCGCAAATCTCTAACTCTCTCCCGCTTTTCTCAAGTTTCTCCGGATCCGGTTCAAATGCCGCTCGAAATCCCCGCTTTCCAGCAGTTCCGCAATGAGCAGCTGTTCAAACACCGGCACGGTGCAGGAATAAAACCCCACTCTTTTCCGGAAGACGCCGGTGAGCGCCTTCGGAAGCACCATGTAGCCGACACGGAGCGCCGGTGAGATCGTGCGGGAAAAACTGTTGAGGTAAATGACGTTCCGGCCGGCGGACAATGCATACACCGTATCCTCCGGCTTCCGTAACAGAGAGAATTCAGACTCAAAATCGTCTTCAACAATGACTCTCTTTCCCTTTTTCAGCCAGTCGAGATACTCCTGTTTTTTGCTTGCGCCCGCCGTGACGCCGCTCGGAAAACTCCGGAAGGGAGAAATGTGGAGAACGTCCGCCTTCGAGCGGATCAGTTCTTCCGTGCGGATCCCGTCTTTCCCGAGTTTCAGTGCTTCGATCTTCACGCCTTTCCGCTCGTAGACCAGGCGGATCTTTTCATAGGACGGATCTTCGATGCCGAAGGTCTTTTCCGGGCCGAGCGCCTCCACGATGAGGCCGTAGAGGTATTCCGCCCCGGAGCCGATGAAGATCTCGTCCGGAGTCACGCGGATGCCGCGGTTCCGGTCCAGATAATCCGAGATCGCCGTCCGGAACCGATGGAGGCCTTCATTGGGCGACTTGACGAGCAGTCCGGATTCCTGTTCCGAAATGACCTTCCGCGCCGTTTTGGAAAGCACGGAGATCGGAAACGGCGGGAAGCTTTCGCCGGATAGCGCCGCTTGGCCGGTCTTTCCCTGGGGAGCGCGCCGATCCGCTCCGGAAGGACTGTTTTCTTCCGGGAACTTGTCCGCTGTTTTCAGCACTTCTCCCGCGCGGTAGATCACGGTGACGCCGCTTCGCTCCCGGGATGCGACGTACCCTTCCTGTTCCAGCAGTTCCAGAGCATGCTCCACGGTAACAAGGCTGAGTCCGTAGGTTGCGGCAAGCGTCCGCTTGGACGGCAATTTCCTGCCGGACGGCAGACTGCCCGACGTGATCTCCTGCCGCAGTTTATCGTAGAGGATCCTGTATTTGGGAAGTTGTCGTTTCATCTGGTCTTATATTTTTCTCCTGCTTTGGTACTTTTATAAGTTCAGAATCAGTATATACTGTGGGTAACGATCCGTCAAGACCATGACGCGAGAAATGAGGACAACCATGGAAACAGAAACCAATCTGTCGGCAGAAGAGATCCGGTCCAATCTGCAATGCGTGGAACAGCGTATTGCGGCGGCATCAGCGCGCGCCGGGCGGCGTCCCGATGACGTCACGCTCGTCGCCGTCAGCAAGACGAAGCCGGCCGAGGACGTTGCTTTTGCATTGGCCGCAGGGCAGAGACATTTCGGTGAAAACTACGTACAGGAACTGAATGAGAAGATCCGCATCTTCGAGGAGCGGCCGGAAGCAGAAGGCGTTCATTGGCACATGATCGGTCACCTGCAGAGAAATAAGGTCAAGTACCTCGTCGGCCGCGTATCGCTGATCCATTCGGTGGACACGGTCGCGCTCGCGGAACAGATCGAAAAAGAGTCGGCGAAAAAGGGCGTCGTGACGGAGATCCTGCTGGAGATCAACGTCGCCGGCGAGGAAAGCAAATGGGGCTTTTCGATGGAAGAAGCGAAAGACGCGGCCGGGGCGGTGAAGGCATTGCCCCACGTCCGTCTCATCGGCCTCATGACTTCAGCGCCCTACACCGAGGATCCCGAGAGCAATCGCGGATACTTCCGCGCATTGAAAGCGCTCTCGGACGGGTTGTACGCCGAAGGGCTCATCGTTCCTTCCGGAAACGGGTTCAGGACGCCGGCCCTCTCCATGGGAATGACCGGGGATTTTGAAGTCGCCGTGGAGGAAGGCGCCACGATGGTCCGGGTCGGCACGGCGGTGTTCGGGGCGCGGAACTACGCCGATCAAAAAGTCATACAATAACGCATACAAAAAGAATTCAGGGAGGCTACATCATGAAAAGAATTCTCACCATTCAGGACATTTCCTGCTTCGGCAAATGCTCGCTGACCGTGGCATTGCCGCTGCTCTCCGCCATGGGGATCGAAACCGTGATCCTGCCGACGGCGGTCTTAAGCACGCACACGATGTTCAAGGGCTTTACGTGCAAGGATCTTTCCGACCAGCTCGTTCCGATCACGGAACATTGGAAAAAAGAGGGGATCACCTTTGACGCCATTTATACGGGCTATCTCGGCACGGAAGAGGAAATTGACACGGTGATCGACATCATCCGTACGTTCCGCACCGAAAAAACGCTCGTCATCATCGATCCCGCCATGGGTGACAACGGCAAGCTCTATCCAGCGTTCAATGAGCATTATGCGAAGAAGAACGCGGAGCTCACGGCCATCGCGGACGTCTCACTCCCGAACATCACCGAGGCGAGTTACCTGACCGGGCTCCCCTATCTCGAGACTTATGACGAAGCGTACGTCCGGAACATGCTGAAGACGCTCGCTTCCTCCGGAACGAAGACGCCGATCCTGACCGGCGTTTCGCTCTCCGAAGGAAAGACCGGCGCGATGGGCTACGACGCCGCCAATGACGAATTCTTCGTTTATCAGAACGACCGCGTCCCGGCAGCCTTCCACGGTACCGGCGACATCTTCTCGAGCGTGCTTGCCGGCGCGTTCGTGCTCGGTGCGGACCGCATCGCAGCGCTGAAGATCGCGGCGGATTATACCGCGACGACGATCGCGGAAACCCTGAAGAATCCTGAAAATCCCTGGTACGGCGTCGATTTCGAAGCGACGATCCCGATGCTCACGGACTTCGTGAGGGGGCTGAATCAGTGATGGAATAAGCGGATCCCGGTGAACGCGACGACCATGCCGTGGCGGTCCGCCGTATCGATGACGTCGTCGTCGCGGATCGAACCGCCGGGCTCGGCGACGTACGTCACGCCGCTCATGGCCGCGCGCTCGACATTGTCCCCGAAGGGGAAGAACGCGTCGGATCCGAGCGCGACTCCGGAGCGGGAGGCGAGAAACGCCTTCTGCTCTTCTTTTGTGAAGGGCTCGGGCCGCTCGGTGAAGAAGTTCTGCCAGACGCCGTCCGCCGTCACGTCCGTCTCATTGCCGTTGATGTAGCTGTCGATCACGTTGTCGCGCTCCGGCCGGCCGAGGTCTTTTTTGAACGGCAGAGAGAGCGGCTTGTCTGCCTGACGGAGGAACCAGGTGTCGGCCTTCGTCCCGGCCAGTCTCGTGCAATGGATCCTCGACTGCTGCCCGGCGCCGACGCCGATCGCCTGTCCGTCCACCGCGTAGCAGACCGAATTGGACTGCGTGTATTTCAACGTGATGAGCGAAACGATGAGATCGCGGACCGCGGATTCCGGCAGATCCTTGTTTTTCGTGACGACATTCCGGAAGAGCGACGCGTCGATTTTGCAGTCGTTTCTCTTTTGCTCGAAGGTCACGCCGAACACCTGCTTCCGCTCGATCGGCTCAGGAACGTAGGCGGGATCGATCTCGACCACGTTGTAGGTGCCGTTCCGCTTCGCTTTCAGGATTTCAAGCGCGCCGTCGGTGTAACCGGGCGCGATGACGCCGTCCGAAACCTCGCGTTTGATGAGTTTCGCCGTCGTCACGTCGCAGACGTCCGACAATGCCACGAAATCCCCGAAAGAACACATCCGGTCCGTGCCGCGCGCTCTCGCGTATGCACAGGCGAGAGGCGATTCATCCAGCCCTTTGACGCCGTCAACGAAGCAAGCTCTTTTTAACTTTTCATCCAGCGGCAGGCCGAGCGCGGCCGAGGTCGGGCTCACGTGTTTGAACGAGGCGGCCGCAGGGATCCCGAAGGCCTCCTTCAATTCCTTCACGAGCTGCCAGGAATTCAGCGCATCCAGAAAATTGATGTATCCCGGGCGGCCGTTCAGCACCTTCACCGGCAATTCATCACCGCTCTCCATATAGATCCTCGCAGGTTTCTGGTTCGGATTGCAGCCGTATTTCAATTCAAATTCCTTCATGACACACCTCTCATTTTTGATATTTATTCCGAATCACGTCCTCGATTTCCCCGGTCACGGGATCGGTCATGCGGACGTACAGTGAAATCTTGTTCGCAGGATCCAGATTTTCCCAGAGTTCATCGGCAAGCGCCATGAGGTCGTCCGGAAGCGTCACCGCTTTCGGCGCCCCCTGAAACGACGGCAGCGGATCTCCGTCCGTCTCATAGGTATGGATGAGATGCCCGATGCTCTCTACGGGAACGTAGGAATAATACTCTCGCACTGCGTTGATAACGCGCGATTTCGAGCTTTTCAGAATGGAAAGCTGATAGGAAAACTCCCCTTCCAAAAATGAAACGAGACCGCTGATCCTCGGCGTATAATTCGGCGCGTCCGGTTCGTAAGTCCGCGTGTTCAAGGCGTCGCGGAAAGTTTTTCCCTCCTTCAGCGCCTCATAGACGGTATCGGTCTGGTCGCCGTTCGTGACGATGAGCCGGTCCTCAAACGTCCGGAGCGCATTGTAAATGATGAGCGAGGGATCCTTCACCTTTTTCTCATCATACGGTTCGGTCCGGAGAATGCCCTCATTCATTCGAAACAGCCGGTTTCTGCTGTTTTCGCTCCGCCCCATGATAAAATACGCGGTCACGGCCTTACCGCCCGCTTTTCCGAGCAAAATGCCCCTGCCGGGGTACGCATTGCCCCCCAAGGCTTCCTGCAGCGTCATCGTCTTTTTTTCACACATAGTTCCTCCTTACCGGGCCCGGCGGTTTTTCTCCGGTCAACGTCTTCCCGCTTTTTTTATCAAAACAGGGCACAGTATCCCCTTTCGGAGATTCTGTGCCCAGACGGTCGGCATATTCGTTCCTGCTCCCCTGCGGTTTTTCCCGCTGATCCGTCAGTCACAGGAACGATGAGGTTATTTTATTCCGCTGCCGGAATCAGAAGGCTGGCCTCTTCGCCGGCTAACGTCTTCGGCAGCACGCCGTCCCATTTCTCGAGATACAGTTTCCGAAGGATCTTCGAAGTCAGGGACTGCTCCAGAAGTTCATTGGCCTTCGCATCCGCCTCAGCCTCAATGACCTTCGCCTGCGCAGCCGCCTCGGCCTCGATGAGCTTCGCCTTCGCCGCGGCTTCGGTCTGCGCGATCTTCGTCTGATTCTCGTATTCCGCCTTCAGTTTCGTCTGTTCGGCGATCATCTTTTCTTCGACGGCGGTCTCAAACGCGGCGGAGAAATCGATGTTCGTGATGACGACGGCAATGATGTTCACGTGATATTCTTCACCGACCGCGCTCTTGATCGCGCCTTCGACCGCCGGGCTCATCGAAGCACGGTTGGCAATGATGTCCATGGCTTTATGAGACGACAGCACCGCTTTCGTCTTTTCGATCGCGATGGCCTTGATCCGCTCTTCCAGAAGGTCCAGCGTGCCGTACTGTTTCGCGATCTCCACCACGCGGTCCGACATGATCTGATATTGCAGCGTCATGGCGACGTCCATGGTCTGCGCATCGGACGAATAGGTCATCGTGCCGATGTTCACACCCTGCACCTTCGCGTCGTAGGTCTGATAAACGTTCGTCAGCCAGAGATCGAAGTAGGTGCCGGCGCTTCTCGTACCGCGCGCCTCGCCGAGATGCTTCACGACCGCGATCTCGCCGGTATCCACCGTATGCACGCTTCCCGGGATCAGCACCAGTGCGGCCGCCGCGATCACTGCGGCAATGATGCCCGCCGTGCGGAATTTCTGTTTCGTCGCTGCGAGAAGGATCGCTCCTCCGAGCAGAACGAGAATTACTACGATAATGACTCCTTTGATCATAAGATCCACTCTCCTTTCCCCGAGCGCCCTGCGCTCAATGAACGTCGTTACTCACGAATCATCTTGCAGTCATTGTACGGCAAAACCGCCGGTTTCTCAAGGGCAATCTTCGCGGATCACCCGGAGTTATTCCGCATTTTCCGCGGGATATCATATTTCTCAATTTATCGTGGAGACCGCTGTCGCCAGCATCGCGTACGTATAGCGGTGCCGTTGCCAGAGGTCCGGAAACTCCGATAGAGGAAGCGGCGTCGGCACGCGGCCGGTCTCGACCACGACGGCGCGGATCCCTTTTTCAATGATGCACCAGTTCGTGAAGCCGGCCTCATTGGAATACCCCGCAAGGTAGTGACCCGCATGATTCGAAATGTGCTGCGCGAGGACCTGATTCGCGGTCCACAAAGGCTCCGCCTGCCCGTATTGCCAATACACGAGATCGCCGTAGGAATGATACGAGATCACGGCCTGCAGGTGCTGCATTCCGTTGACCACGTTCATAAGTGCCTGCGACTCTTTCTCGCTCCCCGGCGCCGTGCCTTTGTAAAAATCGGAAGACGGCGCGCTTCGTTCGCTCACCGTGTTCCAGCCCGGCGAGAAATTCCGGTTCAGATCGACGCCGTTCGCATTGGCCTTCCAGCGTTTCAGATAATAAGCGTAATCATTCGTGGTATAGCCTTTCGCGAGGTCGCTTTCGAAGATGACGCGGAGGTTCGCGCGAAGATCCTCTCTTCTAATGCCCGCCTCGCCGAGTTCGCTCACCGACACGCCGTCCGGATTCACCATCGGCATGATGAGGAAATAGTTCTGCTCGAAAAGCTCGCGAAGCGGCGTGTTAAGATACGCCCCGGTCTCATAATTCGCCGCATAAAACTCGATCTGCTTCATGACGAGCTGCGCCGTCATGTATTCCCGGCCGTGCGTCGCCGCGACGATGAGGAAAGAACGCGATGCCGCCGGGTTTCCGAGACCGACTGTGAAGAGTTCGCGGCCGTCTTCCGTCGTTCCGGCGGATCCGAGCGTCAGATGATCCGGATACCGCCCGGCAATGACCTGAAGGTCCGCCGCCATCATGTCATACGTATATAAGGTCGTGTCGGTCCGGACGATGCCGGGATCGATCTCCGTGGCAGCAGGCGGAGTTACGGCAGTTTCCGGAGATGTCTCCGTCGAGGATGTCTCCGGTTCGCTCTCCGGCTCAGTCACTTCTTCCGTTTCGCTCTCCGATTCAGCGACTTCCGGTTCCGTTTCACTCTCCGGTTCCGTGGCTTCCGTCCCGGTGCTTTCTATTGTTTTCGTAATCTCCGTTTCCGGTTCGCTGCTTTCTTTCGACGTTTCATTGCCGGAAGCAGTGCATCCGGCGATGAATAGCGCCCCACAGCAGGCGAGCAGAAGCAAACGACTCTTTCTCATGACGAAACACCCGCGTTTCAGTCTCACTGCCCGGACTTCTGCTTCTTTCCCCGGACGATGCCCTTCACGAGCAGCAGTCCGAGCACGAGCAGCACCGGGAAGATGATGCCGAAGAGAAGTCCCGTCTTCAGGTTGTCGCCGAAGGCGCCGGACATGAATCCGATGAGCGTCGGGCCGCTGCTGCAGCCGACGTCACCCGCGAGCGCAAGCAGGGCGAACATGGACGTACCGCCCTTCGGGCACTCCTCTCCCGCGAGAGAAAACGCGCCCGGCCACATCGCGCCGACCGAGAAGCCGGTGAGCCCGCAGCCGATGAGCGAAAGCCACGGCCAGGGCGAGAGGCAGGCAATGAGATAGCTTGCGACGCACGCGGCGCCGGAAATTCCGAGATAGACGTACAGATTGATCTTGTTTGCGAGTTTCGAGTGGACCACGCGGGAGATGCCCATCATAATCGAGAAGAAACAGGGACCGGCGAGGTCGCCGACCGTTTTCGAAACCTTCAATCCGCTTTCGGCGAACGCGGAAGCCCATTGGCTCATGGCCTGTTCGGACGCGCCGGCGGCGACCATAACAATGACGAGGATCCAGAAAAGTTTCGAACGGAACAGCTGTCCGATCGTCATGCCTTCGCCTTCCTCGGTCAGCGTCTCGATCGGGACTTGCGAAAAATAGAAAATGTTGAACAGGGGAACGAGGGCCCAGATCATTGCCACGAACCGCCAGTTTTCGATCCCGAACAGGGTGAACAGTAACGTGGAAATGAGCACGACGCCGACGCAGCCCCAGCAATAGAAGGAGTGCAGCATGCTCATTGCCGCCGCCTTTCCTTCCGTCGGACACGCCTCCACGATCGGGCTGATGAGCACTTCCGTCAGTCCTCCGCCGATCGCATTGATGACGACGGCAATGACGAGGCCGACGAACGGCACCGGCAAAAGCCCCGGAAGGAACGCCATGAGAAGCAGTCCCGCCACCGCAGCCGCGTGCGCGAAGACCATCAGTCTCCGGTGTCCGATCCGGTCCGCAAACTTGGCCGCGAGAAAGTCGACGATGAGCTGCGTGCCGAAATTGATCGTGATGAGAAGACCGACCTGCTCGAGCGGGATGCCGTAACTTTTCTGGAACGTCAGAAACAGCAGCGGGCCGAAATTGTTGATGATGGCCTGGGTGATGTAGCCGATGTAACAGGCGTAGATGGTGTGCTGGTAATTCGTTCTGATTTTCTGCAGCATAACTGTATCCTCTGAAAAGACGGAAGGCCGGTGCCTCCCGTCAAAAATCAATTCAATTCATAGGTGCGGACTTCCGCGTTTTTCGAGAAAAACCCCGCCATGCCTTCCGCGACCCGGATGCCGTGGAAATAAGACTCAATGGCTCTCATCGTGCCGCCGTGACAGACGAGGAGCACGGTTTCGACCGAAGGCAGTTTTTTCAGATCGTCCAAGAAGTCCCAGACCCGTTCGAAAAACACCTTCATGCTCTCCCCGCCGTAAGACAGGTTTTTCTCGTAATCCCAGAGTTCCGTGTAATTGTAGGTGCCCTTCACCATGCCTTCGCGGCTGCCGAAATTCCGCTCGCGAAGTCGGGGGTCGAAAAAGATCGGTTTTTGTTTCTCTTCATTGATGATCCGCGCCGTGTCCGCCGCCCGGACGAGCGGGGAAGAAAACACGACTTCATATTCGCAGTCTTTCAACGCTTCCCGCGCTTCGTTCGCCTGTTCCAGCCCTTTCTCGTTCAGCGGAACGTCGTGGTTTCCCTGAAGTCTGTCGATCCTGTTCCAATCCGTTTCCCCGTGCCGCACTACGTACAGTTTCATACCGTTTCCTCTGTCCCCGGACCGCTCCCCGGTCCGGTCACCGTTCAATGAACGTCGTTGTTTTCGTATTCGATCCGGACTTCCTCCGGCACGTCCGCATCGTCGAAATGGATGAGAACGTTCGCTTCTTCCAGTGCCTTTTGAAGCGCCCTGATGTCCACGTCCGCCACCGTTTTCCCTTCATCGATCGCATGAGACGCGGCAATGCCTGCCGCCTCGCCGCTAAGAATGGCCGGCGGGATCACGCGGATCACGTCCCAGGCAAAGCCGTCGCCCGCTGCCGTCCGTCCGGCCGTCAGCACGTTCGGATAGGCCTTCATGCAGAGTGCACGGTACGGGATCTCGAACAGGAGGTCTCTCCTCGAAAAGTCTGAGATCGCGGCGATCGAGTCGTCGAAGTGCCGGAACCGGTCCTCGTCCTTCAATGCGTAATCGCCCCGGATCCTGCGGATCTCCCGGAACTGAGGCATCCCCGGCAGCGTCACGATGTCCCGCTGCTTCCGGTTTTCCTCATCCTTATAATGCGACAGCATCTCCAGCTGGTTCGAAATGAGGTAGCGGTTCACGTCGGAAGACTCCGTCCCGTCGTAGACTTTGACGGATTCCGGATGACGCGTTCCGTAGAGCGTCGCCGTGCCGCCGTCCGCGGACGTAAGCGCGGCGCTGACGTCTTCCTTCTCGAGCGCCTTCCGGCAGCTCTCTAACGAGATCCCCTGCCCGCAATAGGTGTGGTAGTTGATCCCGTTCACCGTCGGCACGCCGAGGAAATGCAGAAGATCCGCATTGCCGGTCGTGTCGATGAATTCCTTCGCTTCATAACTTTCAAAGCCGGAAGCCGTGAGCAAAATCACGCTCTTGATCCGGTTCGGGTCCCCGGGATCCGCTTCGACACCGGCGACCTGTGAATCAAAGAGCAGCGTCACGCCTGCTTCCGTAAGAAGTTCCGTCAATGCAAGCGCGAAGATCTCCGCGGAAAACTTCGCCCCGTAGCGCGGCAGTTTCTTGCCTTCCGCCTCGTAAGCACGTTTCACGTCTTCCGGGATCCGCCCGTTCACGTATTCCTTCGGCACGTCGCCGTAGCCGTAACGGATCGAAAGACGTAAGAATTCTTCCGCCATGCCGAACTGGATCTGCTTGCCGCGCCCGTTGCACATCGGCACGAAAAGATTGATGAGGCCGAGCGTCGCGAGGCCGCCGAGCTTCAGGGATTTCTCCGCAAGGATCACTTTTTTCCCGCAGCGCGCCGCTGCCAGCGCTGCCGCCGATCCGGCCACGCCGCCGCCTGCCACGAACACGTCCGTACAGCCCTTCTTCGTTACGGTTCCGATGAACTCTGCCATGGTTTTCTCCTGTCTTGTTACTCTTTACTCCGTTCGAAGCGCCACCACCGGGTCGCACTTCGACGCGCTTCTCGCCGGAATGAGTCCGCCGATGAACGTCAGGAACATGCTGATCGCGATCAGGATCACGGCATGCTCCGGCCGTAAGATCGCATTGACGTCGTTGATGCCGGTCGCCGCATGCAGGATGAGGTTCCCGGGCAGCAAGAGAAGATACGTGATTATGATGCCGATGAGACCGGCGAGGAAGCCGGTGATCAGCGTTTCGGCATTGAACACCGCGGCCACGTTCCGCTTCGATGCGCCGATCGCACGGAGGATGCCGATCTCCTTCTTCCGCTCCAGCACCGAGATGTAAGTGATGATGCCGATCATGATGGACGAAACGACGAGCGAGACGCCGACCGTCGCCATCAGAACGGAACTCACGATCGTGATGATGAGCGTCACCGACGACATGATCGTTCCGATGGTGTCCGTGTACGAGATCTTCGCCTCGGTCTTTCCGAGGGCTTCCATCTCTTCATTGTAGCGGTTCAGGAAGTTCAGCACGACTTCCTTGCCGGCGAAATCGATCGGGTAAATGCTGACCGACGACGGATCGTCGAGGCTCGCATACCCGAGTTTCTTCAGGTTGTTTTCAAACGTCGCGCCTTTCAGACTGCTGAGAGACGAGATGAGCTGACCGAGTTCCTTCGCGGTCATCTTCAAGCGGAAGGCCTTCAGGAACGCGTCGGTGTCAATGTTCACCATCCCCATCATCCGCTCGCCCACCTGGACGATCGCCTTCTGGATGGCGTCCTTGAAGATCGCGACCACTTTCGAGCGGACCGCATCTTCCGCCGCCGAGATCTGACGCTTCAGTTCATTCGTGAACCGGTCCCTCGGCTCCTGCAGATCGTTTTCAATGTAATCTTCCAGGAATTCGCGGATGACGTCGTCGTTATTGCTCTTTTCCATCAGCGTCCGGCTGAACGTTTCGATCGCGGCCCGCCCCTCTTCGCTTTCGAGAAACCGTCTCGCGACGTCCGCTTCGGCGATTGCCTCTTCCGCCCGGGAAGAGAGCTCCTCGGCTTCGGAGGAAAGGTCGGGGAATCCGGCTTCCGTGCTTTCCGTATTGCTTTCTTCTCCGGAAGGTTCCGTATCGGAGCCGCTCCCGTCTTCCGCCTTCTTCCGTTCCTCTTCCGCAAACTTTTCGTACGCTTCCAGCACCGGCCCCAGGGCTTCTTCAAAGATCCCTTCCTCCGGCCGGAGTTCTTCGATCAGTTTGGAATAATCCGGTCTCGGCAATACGCCGACCGACGACGACAGCGCGGCGACGTCAATGTAGTCCTGAATGTTGATGGAAAGCTGATCCATCGAAAGCGCCGAAAGGTCCAGCGCGTCCGCGAATTCCTTCGCCACCTGAGTGAAATCCACCTTGATCGCGTTTTTCGCCGCCTCCGCGTCCATGTCGACGAGGGAGGCCATATCGAGACTCGGCGCCTCCTTCTGCTCCCCGAAGCGCGTGTTCGTAAACACGTCGATCTCCGGGTCGGCCAGCTGCGCTTTCAATATCTCGCTCTTCTCCGCGACTTTGATCACGTGTTCGATGAGTGAGAACGGATAACCGACGCCGGACTGCGACGTGGTATTGCTCTCGGTCGGACGAAGGATGCCGACGATCTTCAGTTCCTCACCCCGGTCGATCAGATCCTTCATGAAGACCTCGTCGGAGGAGCGGTCTTTCCAGACGTCGTACTGCGCGTCGTATTCGTAAAAATCCACGTTGTTCACGAGCCGAAACGAAAGCCCCAGAAAGTCATCGTATTCAAAGGATTCCGACGGTGATTCGATCTCGGCCGTGCCGCCCTGCAGGAAGGCCTGCACGATCCGGTCCAGTTCCTTCGGATCCCGCAGTCCCATGTCGTACAGCGCGAAATCGCTGACGCCGCCGCTCTTCGACAGCACCACCACGCATTCGTCGTAGTTTTCGGGGAACCGGCCGGCGAGCACGGAAAACTGGTTCTCATACTGCGACCGGTCCGACGGCAATGCAAAGAACACGTCGGAAGACATCAGGGAAGGAAGAAGCGACGCAAACGTGCTGCTGGATCCGAGTCCCGCCGCCTCCATCGTCGAATCCGGATTCACCCGCCTGAACGAGCCGTCGTCATACGTTTTATAGATCTGCGGCACCACCGCATAGGTGTATTCAATGAATTTGACCGCCGGCTCCAGTTCCTCCGTATGCGTGTCAATGTAATGCTTCAGGGTCTGGAGGTCATTGTCCTCGGTCATGGAGAACAGGCGCTCCAGCATCCCGTAGACGTAGATCCTGTCTTCTTCCTTCGTCGCCGTCGCGGCGTCGGTGTTCCGCTGCATCAGGGATTCCAGATTCATGGCCACGTTCATGACCTGGATCGGGTATTCCGCCAGCATCTCCTTCTCCATGTTTCCCGTGTACACGTCCACGCCGGTGGACAGGGACAGGATGAGCGCAATGCCGATGATGCCGATCGACCCGGCGAACGCCGTCAGGATCGTCCGGCCTTTCTTGGTCCGGAGGTTGTGGAAACTTAAGGACAATGCGGTCCAGAAGCGCATCGACGAGCGGCCCATGTTCTTGTGCACGGCCTCTTCCGCCGCTTCCGGCACAAACGGTGCGGTGTCGGAAATGATCTCGCCGTCTTTTAAGTTCACGATCCGGTTCGCATACTGTTCGGCAAGTTCCGGGTTGTGCGTGACCATGATGACGAGGCGGTCCTTCGCGACTTCGCGTAAAAGGTCCATGACCTGGATGCTCGTCTTCGAATCCAGCGCGCCGGTCGGTTCGTCGGCCAGCAGGATCTGCGGGTTATTGATGAGGGCGCGCGCGATCGCGACGCGCTGCATCTGCCCGCCGGACAACTGGTTCGGCTTTTTGTGGATCTGATCTTCGAGGCCGACCTTCGTGAGTGCCTCGACCGCCCGGGCGCGCCGCTCCTTCCGCGAAACGCCGGAGATCGTGAGCGCGAGCTCGACGTTCGAAAGCACGGTCTGGTGCTGGATCAGGTTGTAACTCTGGAAAATGAACCCGATGGAATGGTTTCTGTAGGAATCCCAGTCGCGGTCCTTGTATTTCTTCGTGGAGATGCCGTCGATGATGAGATCGCCGGACGTGTAACGGTCCAGACCGCCGATGATGTTAAGGAGCGTCGTCTTGCCGGAACCGGAGGGACCCAAAATGGCCACGAATTCATTGTCCCGAAACGACAGATTCACGTCTTTCAGGGCTTCGTGCTCGTTTTTTCCGGTTTTATAGATTTTTCCGATGTGCTGGATCTGGATCATACGCTAAGTATAGCAAAAGCGCCGCCCGTTTTCAATCCGTGGCGGCGCTTTTTACAAGATTTTCGCATTTACGGGGTCACGCTTCGAAAATCGGGTACTCTTCCATGAATCCCGGGAAGTCATATCCGGCAATGCGCCGGAAAACGGTACGCATCGCGTCGGTGTCGCCCTTGCCTCCTTCGGCGTCCGCCGGATAGACGGTGAGGTAGCCTTTTTCGTCCTCCTCATTGCAGTAAAGCGTGAACGTCGCCTTCTTCAGCGCGGCGGTCCCGGCGGTGTCCTTCTCAAGATACAGGTGCACGGCGATCGAGAACTCGGGGTGGTCGTCCTGTGTCACGTATTCCGCGCCGCAGGACATGTTGAGTCCGCCGAGCGCAAAGGCGAGAACGCCCGCTTCGCCGTACTTCTCGATCCGCTGCGCGACGTGCGCGTGATTGCCCATGATCGCGTCCGCATGAGGCTTTAAGCGCTCGTAGATCGAAATGCTGTGAAGGCCCGGTTCGCCGTTGAATTGCCCGCCGGTGTGGATCGCGGCCACGACGTAATCGCTTTCCTTCTTCGCTGCGTCGAGCACGGCAACCACTTCGTCCAGTTTCCGCTCATCCGCCTCCGTCAGAGGGACGGTGTCGACGCGGGGTTTGACCGTCTTCACGCCCTGCGCCTGACGCTTCTCCGATTTCTTTTTCCGGATCTCCTTGATCGGAAGCACGTGGGCAAGGGCCGCCTTCAGGTTTTCCTTGAAGGAACGCTTCGGATAGGGGCGCATGTGGTTGACGAGGGCGAGGGCATCGTCCGCCTGCTGCGTCCCGGCCGCCGTCCGGTTGACCATATCCGCGTAGGCGACGAGACCGAGCCGGATGCCGCCCACGTTCAGCACGGCATACCGCGGTTCGTCCGGGGTCCGGAAGGTGCCCGTATGCGTCATGCCCGCTTCTTCCAGAAGATCGAGCGTACGGAGAAGTCCCTTTTTTCCCTGATCCAACGCGTGGTTGTTCGCAGTCGTCATCACGGTCACGCCCATTTCCTTCAGCGCGTCAAGCAGCGCATCCGGGCTGTTGTACGCGACCGGCCAGGGATTGTAGCCGAGTTTTTCTCCGCCGAAAACGGTTTCGAGGTTGCCGACCACCGCGTCGGAGTCCTTCAGCGTCTCAGGCACGAAGCGGAGGGAGGTCCTGAAATCAAAGCTTCCGTCCGGCTGTTTCGCCGCCGCAAGCATCCTTCTGTCCGCCGTCAGATCGCCCAAAAAAGTGATTTTCATAAGTGGATCTCTCCTTGTTTCAGGCGTTTCCGCCCTGATCATCCAGGTATTCCTTCAAAAACCGGATCGCTTCCCGGTAGCCTTCGAATCCGAGCCCTTTGATCGTCTTCACTGCCGCGTAAGACACGTAGGAGACCTGCCGGAAGGGCTCGCGCTTCGAAACGTCCGAAAGATGCACTTCCACGGCCGGGATCTGCACCGCCTTCAAGGCGTCCGGGATCGCGACGCTCGTATGCGTGTAGGCCGCCGGATTGATGACGATGCCGTCGTACCGTCCGTACGCTTCCTGGATCCAGTCCACCAGCACGCCTTCGTGGTTCGTCTGCCGGACGTCGGCTTCGAAACCCGCTTCTTCAGCGGCATTTTCCACGAACTGTACGAGTGCGGCATAGTCCTGCTTTCCGTAGATCTCCGGCTCGCGAAGGCCCAAAAGGTTCAGGTTCGGTCCGTTCAATACCAATAGTTTCATATTTGCTCCTCGATCTTCTTCGCCGCGTCCTCCGGGCATCCGTCGTTCTCGACCGTGAGGTCCGCAAATTTCCGGTACAGCGGTTCCCTGACGTCATACAGGGCCTTAAGATCGCCCTGCGACAAAGGCCGCCCCTCCCTCGGAAGTTCGGACAATGCCCTCCGGATCCACACGACTTTCCCGTTCCGTTTCAGGATCGCCTCGTTTTCCGGTCTCGTCACGGCGCCGCCGCCCGTCGAAAGGATGGCGCCGGACTTTTTCGCAAGCTCCTTAAGCGTCTCTGTCTCGATCGTTCTGAAGGCAGCTTCCCCTTCCTGTTCGATGATCATTGCCGGCGTTTTCCCGGTCTTCGCGGTCACTTCCTCATCGGAATCGAACACGGGGCGCCCGGTCAGTCCGGCGAGCGCCCTCGCAATGACCGTCTTTCCCGCGCCCGGCATGCCGATCAGCACAACGTTTTCCATCTGTTTCGAGAGCTGACGGATCACCGTCTCGACCATGTCCTGCGGCACCGGAACGCCGGCAAATCCTTCGCTGCTTTTCGCCGCCTGGGAAACGAGCATCCTAAGGCCGTTGAAGGCCGGAATTCCGAGAGAGACCGCTTCCTGCAGCAACATCGTCCGCGCCGGATTGTAGACGAGATCGAAGACGCCCTCCAGTTCCGGGAAGCCCGATAAAGAAAGCGGCGTTTCGTCGTTTCTCGGAAACATGCCGACCGGCGTGGCATTGACGATGAACCGCGCGTCGGCATGGAGAAAGAGATTTTCGTAGTTGTTTTCGCCGGTCCGGCTGATCACGACGACCTGCGCTCCGAGCTGTTTCAATGCAAACTGCACCGCCGCCGAAGCGCCGCCGCTGCCGAGCACCAGCGTTTTCTTTCCGCTGACCGAAAGACCGGAAGTATGCACCGTTTCCGTAAACCCGTAAACGTCGGTATTGTCGCCGTAGAATGTCCCGTCCGGGCGCTTGATCACCGTGTTCACGCTGCCGAGCGCCGCCGCGGTCTCCGACAGTTCATCCATGAACGGCACGACGGCTTTTTTGTACGGGATCGTCACGTTGATCCCGTCAAACGGCGCCTCGGCAAAAAAGCGCGGCAGTTCCTCCGCCGTCTTTTCAAACAGCGGATAGGAATAGTCCCCGAACGATGCGTGGATCGCGGGCGAGTAACTGTGTCCGAGTTTTTCGCCGAGCAGGCCGGAACGGATCATCTTCCTTCACCTTTCATCACTTTCGATGAGCTTGGTCTGGTAGTCGCGGCTGAGTTCAAACATCAGCTGATACAACCGCTCGACGTAGTCCCGGTACGCTTCCGGCGACTGCTCCCGGACGCTTGCTGTTTTCTCCAGTTCACGCTTCGGATCGAGCACCGGAAGGCCCTTTGCTTTCTTATATGCGGCGATTTCGCCGGCCACGTCCATACGCTCGGCGAATAATTGCACTATTTTCGCGTCGATTTCGTCGATTTTCGCCCGGTAACCGTTGTTTTCCATCACTGATACCTCTTTTCCCGAAATGCCGATATGAGGCCTTTTTACGCGTTTCGCGCGGTCTCTTTTCTTCTTCCGAGCCACGCGTCGTACACGGCGAGTGCCGCTGCCGCTTCCACGACCGGCACGGCCCGCGGCACGATGCAGGGATCGTGCCGTCCTTCCACGGAAATGACCGTCTCCTCCATGGTTTCCAAGTTCACGGTCTTCTGTTCCTTTGCGATCGACGGCGTCGGCTTCACGGCCGCGCGAAACGTGATCGGCATGCCGTTCGAAATGCCGCCGAGGATCCCGCCGGCACGGTTCGTTTCCGTCTTCACTTTCCCGTTATCGACGATGAATGCGTCGTTATGGGCGCTCCCGGTCATTTTCGCCGCGGTAAAACCCGCGCCGAATTCGATTCCCTTCACTGCCGGGATCGCAAACACGGCGGCCGCGATTCGGTTTTCCAGACCGCCGAACATCGGATCCCCGACGCCCGCCGGACATCCGAGCACCTTGCACTCAATGACGCCGCCCACGGAATCGCCTTCCGCTTTTTTCGCGGCGATGCAGGCCTGCATCGTGGCGCCGGCATTGATCGAGACCGTCGGAAACCCGTTTTTCTCGGTCGATTCCAGGAGTTCGCCCTCGTCCTCGACCGTGCCGATCGAAGCGATCCTCGAGATCACGAAGATCCCCTCTTTTTCAAGAAGCTGCTTCGCGAGCCCGCCGGCAATGCAGAGCGCTGCCGTGACTCTTCCGGAGAAATGACCGCCCCCGGCATATGCCTGATGACCGAAGTATTTGACGGCGGCGGTATAATCCGCATGGCCGGGCCTCGGCTTCACCTTCAGTTCCGAATAGTCCTTCGACTTCGCGTCGGTATTCCGGATGATCGCGGCGATCGGCGTGCCCGTCGTCACATTGTCCTGAAAGCCGGACAGAAACTCCGGTTCGTCCGCTTCCTTTCTCGCCGTGGAATACGCGTTCTGCCCGGGAGCGCGGCGCTGAAGAAAGCGTCCGAGCGCCTCGAAGTCGACCGTTTCGCCGGCCGGGATCCCTTCCATGACGGCGCCGACCGCGGGGCCGTGGGACTCGCCGAACACCGTCACTTTCAAGTTTTCACCATAAGTATCCATCGTCTCAATCCTCACTCCGGTTCATTTCCGGACCAGTTTTTCCAATTCCTCATAAAACCCCGGGAACGATTTTTTCACGACGTCCGGGTCTTCGATGATCACCTCGTGTTCCGAACCCGCCGCTGCGACGGCGGCGCTCATCGCGATCCGGTGGTCCCCCGCAGAGGACACGGTGCCGCCTTTCAGTTTTTTCACGCCGGTGATCTTCAGCCCGTCCGGCGTTTCTTCCGCGATTCCGCCGAGCGCATTCAGCAGCGCTGCGGTCGTTTTCAGCCGGTCGGATTCCTTCAGCCTGAGGCGTTCTGCGTGCGTGATCACGGTCTCGCCTTCGGAAAGCGCCGCGACGACGGCAAGCACGGGCACGAGGTCCGGGATCATCGACGCGTCCACGCTGCAGCCTTGCAGCGTGCCTTCGGAAACCGTCACCCGCCCGTCCGCGGTCTTCACCTTCGCACCGAATCTCCGGAGCAAGTTCAGTATCTCCCGGTCGCCCTGCGCGGTAGAGGCTGACAAACCTTCCACGGTGACGCCTTCGCCGGAAAGCGCGCCGAGCGCAAGGAAAAACGCCGCGCCGGACCAGTCTCCGGAAGCCGTAACGGTTCCGGGAAGGCGGGGGCATTGGCTGCCCGGGATCTGAAAGAGCCGGCCGCATTCCGTTTCGGAAACGGTGACCCTGACTCCCGCGCGTTCCAATACGTCCAGCGTCATCGTAATATACGATTCAGACTCCACTCTTCCGGTCACGAGAAGTTCGCTGTCTTCCGTGAGCACAGGCAATGCCAAAAGGAGCCCGGTAATGAACTGCGATGACACGTCGCCGGGGAGCGTAAAACGGCCGGCGCTTAAGTTTCCCGAGGAAAAGAGTGCCTCGCCTTCCTCCCGAAACGACATCCCGTGCGCCGCAAGCTCAGTAAGGAGCGGTTCCAACGGCCGTGCGGAAAGCCGGCCGGCCCGGTGAAATACCGCGTCTTCTTTGAGCGCGCCCGCGAGCGAGATCAGAAACCGGAGCGTGGAGCCGCTTTCCCCGACGTACAGGTCCTTCCGGTCATTGCCCTTCTTTTTCAAAGGCTTCACAATAACCGTTTCCGAAGCGCCTTCCCGCGAGATTTCAATATCGCTTCCCAAAGCGCGAAGCGAACGGACCGTCGCCTCCGCGTCCTCGGACAGGCCCCGCGAAACGATTGCGGTCTCCCGGTCCGAAAGCGCGGCGGCAATGATGAGCCGGTGCAGTTCCGACTTTGAGGACGGCACTTCGGCCGTGCCGGACCGCATGCCCGGAAGAATGACGCGCGTTTTCACAGGACGCCTCCCGCTTCGAGCCAGGAGCCAAGGTCCTCTTTTTTCACCGGCAGGATCCGGCATTTTCCGATCCGTTCCGGTACGATGAGGTTCACCGTCTCGCCCCGGCCTTTCTTGTCGAGCCATAGATGCGGCAGCAGCGCTTCCTTCGGGTACGGGATCTCCACGGGAAGCCCGTAAAAACGGAGCGTTTCCGTGAGTTCTTCCGCCGTCCCGGAAGCCGCGTACCCAAAAGTTTCCGCAGCCTTCGTGATGACCGCCATGCCCATGGCGACCGCCTCGCCGTGCAGAAGTCCGTACTGGCTGCAGGCTTCCGCCGCATGACCGAAGGTGTGCCCGAAATTCAAAAGCATCCGGTCGCCCCGGTCGAATTCATCTTTTTCCACGAGGTCCCGCTTCATCGTGACGGCGGCCTCGACCGTTTCTTCATACATTGCCTTAACGGGCGTCGTTTTCCAGCGCCGGAACAGGTCTTCCGCCCCGATGACGCCGTATTTCAATGTCTCCGCGACCCCGGAACGGTACTGCTCTTCGGGGAGCGTTTCGAGCGTGTCCACGTCCGAGAGCACGAGGGACGGCTGATGGAAGGCGCCGACCAGGTTTTTTCCCTCCGAAAGGTCCACGGCCGTCTTGCCGCCGACCGAGGAGTCCACCGCCGCAAGCAGCGTCGTCGGGATCTGCAGAAACCGGATGCCGCGGAGATACGTCGCCGCCGCAAAGCCCGCGAGGTCGCCGACCACGCCGCCGCCGAGCGCTGCGATGAGATCGTTCCGCGTCAACGCCTGTTTCGCCAGCTCGTTCAGTAACTGACCGTATACCTCGAGGTTTTTGCTTTTTTCCCCGTTCGGAAAAACGAACGAAAAGACGCGGAATCCTGCCGACCGGAGGCTCGCTTCGACGGTCTCGCCGTACAGAGCGTACACCCGGTCGTCGGAAACGATCATGACCGAAGAAACGCTGCCCAGCTCACGCACGTACGGTCCCGTCTCTTTCAACAAGTCATGCCCGATGAGGATCCTGTAAGCGTCGGAGGCTTTTACGATGATCTCCTTCAATTTCCGTCCACCTCTTCCTTCCGTTCCTTGCCCTCTTTCAGCAGCCGGAACAGCGTCTCCCTGTCCTCTTCTTCCAATGCCGTCTTGTATTGTAGCAGATTTTCGATCAAAGTGTCCAGTTCTTTGACGAGATAGTCGCGGTTGTCGAGGAACAATTCCGTCCACATTTCGGGATTCAGCCACGCGACCCTGGTCAGGTCTTTGTAACTGCCCGCGGAAAAGCCCTTCCGTTTGGACGCCGTCGGGCTTTTCACGTACGCGTTCGACACGACGTGCGCAAGTTCCGACGTAAAGGCAATGATCTCGTCGTGCCGCTCTGCCGTCGTCACACTGATCCGTCCGAACCCCGCCGGTTTCAGAAGTTCCTTGACACGCTCGAGAAGCCGGATGTCGTCAAAGGACGGCGGAACGATGACCATCGGCGCGTTGTAAAACATCGTTTCCTTTGCATACTTGAAGCCCGAAAACTGCGTGCCCGCCATCGGATGTCCGCCGACGTACGTGAAGCCGAATTCCTTTGCGAGCCGCTGCCCCGCTTCCACGACGCCGCGCTTCGTGCCGCAGGAATCGATGACGACCGGCTTCTTTCCGATCTTCGGCCCCTTTTCCGACATGAAGGCGATCGCAGCTTCCGGGTAGGTGCAGACGAGAATGAGGTCCAGGTCGGGAAGAAGCTCGTCGGTCAGTTTCCCGGAAACCGCGCCGGAGAGCGTTGCAAACGACATCGTCTGTTCGTCCGTGTCCAAAGCGTACACTTTATGTCCGCTCGCCGCATAGGCTTTCGCGAAAGACCCGCCGATGAGCCCGAGACCCACGACTCCGACTTTTAAGCGGCGTTCTCCCTGTATTCCGTTCTGTTCTTCCCGGTTCATCGTACGGCCTCTCTGACTTTGCGGATTTTTTTCACCAGAGTGTCGAATTCCTCCGGACGGAGCGACTGCGCGCCGTCGCAAAGCGCGTGGATCGGGTCGTTGTGGACTTCAATAATGAGTCCGTCGGCGCCCGAAGCCGCGGCCGCAAGCGACATCGGCGGCACGAGTCTCGCCATGCCCGTCGAATGGCTCGGGTCGACCACGACCGGCAGATGCGTCAGTTCGTGAAGCATCGGCACGGCGGAAAGATCCAGCGTGTTTCTCGTGTAATCGCTGAACGTCCGGATGCCGCGCTCGCAGAGGATCACGTTTTCATTGCCGCTCGCCATGATGTATTCGGCGCTCATCAGGAGCTCTTTCAATGTATTCGCCAGCCCGCGCTTTAACAGGACCGGTTTGTCCGTCCGGCCGAGTTCCTTTAAGAGGTCGAAGTTCTGCATGTTCCGGGCGCCGACCTGAAGCACGTCAATGTCCTCAAACAGCGGCAGGTCCTGCACGCTCATGATCTCGGACACGATCGGGAGGCCGGTCTCTTTCCGCGCCAGTTTCAAAAGTTCCAGGCCTTCGCCCTTCAGTCCCTGGAAATCGTAGGGGGACGTCCGCGGCTTGAACGCGCCGCCGCGGAGGATATCGGCTCCGGACGCCTTCACGGCTTTCGCGACGGTCACGATCTGCTCCTCGTTCTCGACGGAACAGGGGCCCGCCATCAGCACGAAATGCCCTCCGCCGACCGTGACGTTTCCGATCTTCACGAGCGTATCGTCCGGATGGAATTTCCGGTTGCAGAACTTGAACGTCTCCGACACCCGCTTCACGGAATCCACGATGTCCAGGCTCTCAATGAGTTCCATATCAACCTTGCTTGTGTCTCCGACGAGTCCGAGCACCGTCTGGAATTCTCCGCGGGACACGTGCACGCCGAGATTCATCCCCTTCAGCCACTCAATGAGCTGCGCTTCCCGTTCCTCATTCACGTTCGGTTTCATTACGACGATCATGATTCCATACTTCCTTTCTCCTGAAAAAGAAAAGCGGCTCAGGATGACCTGCGCCGCTTTCCAGATCATCAATTTCTTATTCTGCGGTCTCGCTCACGACGTCGGAAAGCAGGATGCCCTCTTCCCCGTTCATCCTGTAGATGACGTAGCCTCTCGCGTAGACGGTCAAGCCGCTGACGTTCTTCAGGGTAAGACCGGTCACGTCGACGTTCTGTTTGCCGCTCGACGCGTACTGGTATCGCAGGGTCCCCTGCACGACCAATGCGTTCTCCGCCGCGATGAGGGCTTCCCCATCGGTCATGGAGGCATTGCCCATCAGATCCTTCGTCGTGAAGAGAATGCCCTGCTCGACGACCGTCGCCGTATCCGGAAGCGATCTCGCCGCTTCGAAATAGATCGTGCTGCCCGAATGCATCGCCGTGACCATCGAGACGGTCGGCAACGGGGTCGCGGGCACGCCGTCATACACCGCGTAGATCGTCATATCTGCCTTCAGACGAAGTTTCAAAGTATCGTAAGACAGGATCGTTCCGTCCGCCGCAGCGAAATACTGGAAGACAGAGCCGCTGATCTCTTCGGGCGTGATCTCCACCGCTTCGGAGATCGCGGTCGGTTCCGTCGTCCGGTCTGCGACCGGCACGGAGTTCACGACTGCGGGATCATAAGCCGCCGGCGAAGCATCCGTTCCCTTGATGACGGACTTGACCGTGACGACGTAGTATTCCTCTTTGCTGAGATACGTCGCGACGACAGGGATGAGCGGCGTACCGTTCGCTGCCTTCGTCTGGATCTCGGAAAGCGTCAGACTCCACGAACCCGGATTGATCTTATCGATCACGACCGGAACGGCGGGAAGTGCCGTCAGGTCCGCCGCCTTCACAGTCTGCAATACCTGATTATAGGCCGTGTAGAAGATGACTGTCGGGGCCTCGGTCGAGCCCTTCGTCTGCAGTTTGAATTCCATGTCGTTCGAAGCCGTGCCGGCGTACGGATTCTCTCTGCTGAACAGTTTGCCGGAGGCATTGATCCAGCCGTCAAAGTCCGTTTCGGCATAGCGGATCTCGAAAGGATCACCCGGCTGTACCGTGAAGGTATTTCTGCCCGTCTCCGAAGACGCGACGCCGTCGTTCACGAACTCGTATTCCGCTGCGTCGACCGTGATCTCGAATCCGGCCGAGCGGACCTCGTACTTCGCAACGTACGTTGCATCCGACACCGCCGCGGTTTCATAGCGGAATCTCGGAGAAGCCTGCGCGCCGGAGAGGTACCAGCCCTTGAAGAGATAGCCCGGCACTTCCGTCGCGGTCAGCGTCACCGGTGAGTCTTCAAGATACGTGCCGCCGCCCGAAAGCGGAGCGATCGCCGTCACGACGCCGCCTTCCGTGGTTTCGGACGCCACCTCGATAATGCAGTTCAGTTTCTCGCGAACGATGTAATGATACTGCATCGGGTCGTAGGTGCTCGCGAAAGGATACGCATTGGTGTTCTCTTCCGCCGCTGCCTTGTACCCTTCCTCGATCAGGTCTGCGGCGGGCTCGTTCACGAAGCAGCCGCCGTTGATGTAATTCTTCGCCAGCGTATTGCCGGTCACCGTCTTGAAATAGCCGTCGTTGATATTGATCGAGACGTCGCCGACGACCGTGCCGCCGTTCGATGCAACGTTCACGGTCCGAAGGAATGTGCCGCCCGAGATGTCGAACGTGAAAGCCGTTCTTCCCGGAGTCGTTGCTTTCACGGTGCCGTTATGGACCGCCCAGAATGCGAAGTTGTTGCTCATGCAGTACGGCTCCGTCGCTGTCGTACTCGAATAGAGCGCGCCGAAGTCGTTGAAGTCGTTGATGTGGATCTCCAGACCGTCGTGGATCACGCCGGTAGCGTTCCAGGCGGTTCCGTAAACCCCTTTGAACCGGCCGCCGTTTACGGTGACCAGAACGTGACCGTAAACGTCCCCGTTGTTGGAGGCCAGATACGTGGTTCCGAGGAAATCGCCGTTCTCAATGTCGACCACTTCGCTGCCGATCGTCCGCGGCCAATAACCGTTCGTAGTATTGGCAGCGCCGGTCGGCGTGCAGAACACGCTGCCGTCGAACTGACCGCCGAGGACCAGCGTGCTGACGACCACCTCATCCGAGCAGGCCTGATTCGCCGGGGCCGCGCCTGAAGTATAGGTGGAAACGCCGAACTGTCCCCAGCCGGCAGCGAAACTGACGCCTTTGCTCAGGAATACCGGCCCGACGTTCCGGCCGTTCCCGGCTTCCTCGCCGATGGTGGACCTGATGGCCCGGATCGCAAAGGAAACGCTCTGACCGCCGAAATAGTAGGTGTCTCCGAGCCGCGCCTGATCGAAGAGGCCGCCCTTGATTTCATTGACGAGTTCCGTTTGAATGCAGCCGCTCATCATTCCGAGATACAAGCCGGAATTCGCAGGCGAGCTATAGCCTTCTCCCTGAATGACCATGAAAGTGCCGGCTGAGATCGTGTTATACACGCTGCCCTGGATCTTCACGTTCGAGTATCCTGCGAAGAAGGGGGAGGTCTGATAATTACCGCCTTCCAGGAGGAACAGACCGCCCGAAATGTCATTGAAGACGTCGCCGGTCACGATTCCGCCCGACCATCCGGCACCGAGCGCAATGATGCTGCCGTCTGTATTGGTAAACGGAGGCACGTGGATCTCGCCGCCGGTCATTTCAAAGATGACGTCGCCGTTCACGGTCGCGTTCCGGCCGAGCATCCAGAAATAGCCGTGCACCTTTCCGCCGGAAAGGATGAAATGAACGTCGGTATTGTAGGTATTTCTCGTGTCGGTGGCGGAAGAGTTCGGCGAGCCCGCATAAGAGCCTTCGATCACGCCGCCGGTCGTGAGTTCCACGACGGCTTCCTTCGGGGCGAACGAGCCTCTGACCGCGTTCACGTTTTTCGCGATCGCGCCCTTGCCGACCGTGATTTTACAGGTCATGCCGGGAGCGGAATATGCAGAGTTGCCGCTTGCCCACAAATTGCCGGCGGGGTTGGCGGCAATGTAGCCGAACCCGGTCGTGCTGTCGTACGTGCCGTTCAAAAGCACCACTTCGGAAAGTACTTCCTCCGTGCCGGCGATCGCCCCTTCCAGATAGGTGCGGCGGAACTGTCCCGCAGCGCTTAAGTTCAGCGTGCCGCCTTCTTCTCTTTGGGCAATGACGTTGTCCAGCACCAGTCGGTTGCCTGAAGCATGCAGGTTGTTGATCGAATAAGGATAACTCGAACTCGTGCCCTTCGCGCACCAGATCTTCACGTTCCGGAACGTGAACGGCTGTGTGACGTCCATATGCGCCGAACCGCCGTTTGAAGGTTTGGAGTTCTGCTTTATCGTGGCCCGGTTCGTGCCGTCGTACTGATAGGTTTCGATGACGACCGGAAGCGGCGTGCCGTCCACACGGTAATAGCGGCTGGCCGCATTAAAATTCATGAACCCCTGCGTGGCAGAGCCGACCACCGTCCCGGTGACTTTGATCACGAGTTCCGCATCCGCGGGAGAACCCGTTTTGTCCGTGAATCTATTCAATACCGCAGGACAGGTCTTCAATGCCGTTTCCGGTGTCAGACCGTCGTTGTTGTCATTGCCGGTTTCGGAAACGTAATACACGATCTCCGTCTTCGGGTCTTCCGGCGCTTCCAGAATGAAGGTGTCCGTGTCAATGAAATTGTAAAGACGCTCCGCAAAAGCGTACTGGTCTCCACTGTCCGGATGACCGCCCGACTGCGACTTCAATGCGGCCGAACCGTTCCGGTTGAAGTAGTTCGTGTGGAAATAGAGGTTGTCATAAACGGAAAGCTGCGCATCGGTTTTCGCGAGGTTCCGAAGACCCGTGAAGAGCCAGGACTTGCTGCCGGTGAATTCCCAGATGATCGGGACGTCGCCGTAAACTTCCTTGACCTGCAGAATAAGATTCTTCGCGTAGCCGGTCCATGACGCCGCATTGGCCGAGGAATTCGAGTCGTTCGCGCCGATTTCAATGACCACGAAATCCGGAACGCGGGCCGACTGGAAATCGTACTGCACGCCGTTCGCCCGGTCCGCATAACTCGCATACTTGTAGAGCATCGGCATCGTCACCGTATTGCTGCCCGATTCCTGCATGTTCGTGCCGTCGAGACCGATGCCGCCGCGTCCGACCACGGAATAATCCGCGCCGAGCATCGTGGCCAGATAATGGCCGAACGAAGACGTCACCGCGTCGTCGTCCGGGCTCGTCCACGCCTTGCCGATCGCGTACTTGCCGACCGCGCCGTCGCCGCAGGAATAAGAGTCGCCGATCACCTCAAAATAAATATCCCGGTCGTCGAGTTTCTTGTCCACGGTGCCGTTGAACTGGATCGTCTTCATCTTGAACGTGCTCGTCGCGCCGCTCGAGATCTGGCTTTCCTTTAAGACGATCACCTCATGCGTGCCCGCCGGGATCGTGGCCTTCGCTGTCTGGTTCGTACCGGTCGTCCGATTCAGCACCACGGTCTCATCGCCGTCAATGATGAACCCGATCTTGCTGTGGTTCGACGACTCGTAGGTCAGCGTGATCTGCGTCGCGCTCGCCACGGTCGCCTGGAACTCAAAGCCGGTCCCGGAAAAATGCGCGTCGAGATAGCCGTTCTTCACGACGGTCCGTCCGCGAAGCTTGATCAAGCCCTGATTCGCCAGATCGCTGAGCGACACGCCCGAAGACGCATTGACCGCGGCAGGTTCGGCATGCACGCGGTTCGGCACCGCCGTAAAGCCGAAGATCACGAGTAACGCCGCTGCAATAAAGAATCCTCTTTTCATGATCTCTCCTCTTTCACGGAAAAGAATTTGCAAAACGGGATCTTTCCCCATCTAACAATCCAATATAATATTATATAAACTCTGCCGTTTTGTCAAGACGGACGCGCCGGAAAAAGGCCGGAAAAAAGTGCTTGCATTTTTCCGGAGACTATTGTATAATCCCTCTTTGTCAGCCGAAACTGACATAGCGCTATCGCCAAATGGTAAGGCAACGGACTCTGACTCCGTCATTTCCAGGTTCGAGCCCTGGTAGCGCTGAAAAATCAAGAAAAGCCGGGGCAGCAAACCCCGGCTTTTTCATTACTCCTTCGTTCGGATCACAGTTGATTCTGCTCTTCCGTATACGGCAGAAGCGCCACCTCCAGATTCCCGTTTTTCGTGCGGAGTTCGTCAATGAACGCTTTTTCTTCCGCAGGATCCTTCATCTGGACTTTATACGACAGCCGGAACATGCTGCCCATGCCCGTGGTCTTCACGCCTGCGCTCTCGACTTTTTTCAAATAATGGGCGAAGATCTCGTCGAATGTGCCGTTGTATTCCAGCGACTCGGGGATCGTGATCCGAAGCAGCTGATCCGCGGCCATCTTTTTATGTTCGAACAGCGGAATGAAGCTGAGGATGAGGAACAGGACGCCCAACGCCAGAAGGATCACGACGCCGTAGCCGAGGTAGCCCATGCCGAACGCTATGCCGGACCCCATGGCCACCAGAAGCGATGCGATCTCGTCTGCGCTCCCCTGCGCGCTCCGGAACCGGATGAGGGTGAAGGCGCCGCCGATCGCCACGCCCGCGCCGATGTTGCCGTTCACGAAGGTGATCACCGACGCAACGACGAACGGGATCAGCGAAGTCACGACGAAGAACCGCTTCGTGGCGCGGACGCGGAAACTCATGATCCAGGAATACAGGAACCCGGTCCCCAATGCCACGGCCGCCATGATGAAAAACTGTGACGGAGTCACGACGCCGGAATAAATGGAATCAAACATAATGAACCCTCCTCTTTACCGTTGAACTTCTATCCCTTCCGCTTTCATGAGCTGCTGCCGGAAGGCTTCGCCGTACTTTGAAAAACTTCCCTTGTAGATTTTCCCCTCCGAGAGGATCTTCGTCAGCCACAATGGCATGGCATCCTGCACCTTGATCTCCAGAATCGTTTTCCCCGGTTCCAGGAGCGAGATCCCATCCATCGACTTGGTGAGCGTGAGGTCCTCCACCCGGTACCGCGGGTTTTCATCGATCGTGAGGCGCAGGTCGCTGCCCGGTTCGAAGAATGCCGTACGGTCGTAAATGATGAGACAAGCCGGGATCAGCGTTTTATAATGATCCCTGAACGTCGTGATCTCCCGGTTGATCTGGCCGGCCGCGCAGATGTCGCCTTCTCCGGCGAAGAATTTCTCCACCAACGGGATCGTGGTCTCGACTCTCCGCTTATAGACGATCCCGTCCGCTTTCCGCTTCAGTTCCAGGAAGACCGGCGATCCCTCCGTGGCGATCCCGTAAGATCTGAGCCTGATCTTTTCCTTGAACGGCGGTTTTTCCACGCTCATGCGGATCAGCTGATAGGACGGCGTGTCATAGTACAGGGACGCGATCGACGTTTTCCCGTACTGATCCGCCTCCATATGTCCTTTCAGTTTCTCCGTTAAAAACGCCGTCTGTTCGGCGCTCAAGAGGTACTTTAGTTCGTACCGCTTCATGACCGTGATCGCCATTGCCGTTTCCCCGTCTTTACAGCGTCACGGTCAGGAGGAACTTCCCGCCGGAAACGGACGCGGCAATGCGGCCGTTCAATGCCTTTACGATCTCCTTCACGCGCGATAAACCAAGGCCGGTCGAACCCTCCGCGTTTTCGAGCGTCGTGAACCGGTCGAAAACCTGATCCACGGAGCCGTCCGGGAGATCCGTGTCGTTTTCCGCCTCGATGAGCACGTGCCCGTTTTCTTTTTTCAGTGCAAACGAAGCGGTCGTCAATGCGTATTTCAGGGCATTGCCGACGAGTTCGCCGATCATCGCGCGGACGTCTTCCGTATTCGCGGCAAGCGTGACGTCCGGTGCGATCTCCTGCTGCAACGTAATGCCGCGGGAAGCGAACTCCGCCGAGGCACGGCCAAGCTCCGAGCGGAAAATCTCCGAAACTCGGCATTCCTCCGCCCGGGCCGTTTCTTTCCCGTTCAATCCGAAGGTTTCGAGCTGATCCACCAGATCGCCCAGTTTGCCGAGCTGACGCCTCGTGGACCGCGTTTCCTCGTCGGGCCCGTATCTTCTCTCGATGAGTTCCATGTTCCCGCCGATGACCGTAAGCGGCACGCGGAATTCCTGATTGGCCGCCGTAAGAAACGCCTTTTGTTTCCGCTCCGCTTCACGGATCGGCGCGTAGATCTTTTTCCCGATGGCTTTCAATACGAACCAGCCGATGAGCAGAACGACCGCCTCGCCGATCGCGGAAATGAGCAGGATTCGGAACGAAGGAAGCAGTTCCCGCGCCTGGTCAATGACCGTCACGTACTTCTGTCCCCGATACTTATACACGCGGTAGCGGTAGGTTCCCCGGGTCCACCCGGTCTCCCCTTTTAGCAGGCTTTCTGCCCAGGTCTTCGCCTCGTCCTCCGTGACGGAAGAGATCTGATAGGCGACGGTCTTTGCTTCTTTGGTTTTCTCGGAAAACGAGACCGTGAAATAGCGGATCGATTCCTGCATTTCCGGGGAGTCCGGGCCCATCGGCCCGAATCGGAAGTCCTTGTTTCCGCCTTCCGGGGGCGCATTGAACCCGCCTTCCGGGGGTGCGTTGACGCCGTCTTCCATGCGGCCAAACGAGCCCTGACGGCCCGCGATCTGCTCAGTGATCCTGTCCGCATCCTGAGCGGCCATCGTGAAGTTCACGCCGTTGATGATCACGAGCAGGCCCGTGAGCAGCACAAAAATCACAAGGATCGCGTACCAGCGGAATTTCTTCTCTGCCTTATTCATGCTTCGTCACCGTTTGTTCCCTTTCCCCTGTTTTCCGCCTGTTCCGGACTTCCTTCTATAACGCGGATCTTTCCGATGATCTCTTCCGGCATGAACGGATACGTCAGCACCGCCCGTTCTCCCGGCATCTGCGCCATATTTTCACCGCCCGAAGAAGCGGATGCCAGGGCAATGACCGGGATCCCCTGAGCCGTCACCCGTTCCAGCACTCTTCCGTACTTGATGCGCGGAAGACTGCGGTCCAAAACGGCCACGTCGAAGGATTCGGAAGCCGTCAGCATCAACACCTGTGCGCCGTCAAAGGCGGTGACGGTTTCTCCGAAATCGGTTTCAAAAATCTTCCGGTAGCACTCGATCAGATCCCTGTCCGGTGCGGCAAACAGAATGCGCATTATTGGTCCTTTCCCCTTTGACCGCTCATTGCGATACCGTCTGATCGCTGTAGCAGGTCGTGGTTCCGTAAGAATATGCATTGGTAAACGAATAAGTCGTTCCGTCGATCTTCACCGTGTGGCTGCCCTGGGAATTCAGAGAGAGCGATTGCGTCCGGACGCCGCCGGAAGTCGAAACTCTGCCGTACCCCAGTACGATGAGTGTCCCGCCGGAAACGGTGACCGAGCCGTCGGCATCGAGCGCCGCCGCCATCTGGCTGCTCGGTCCCCGGGTAATGACCACCCCGCCGGTCTGGAGATAGGTGCCGTTGCTGTCGATGCCGTCGGTATCTCCGTTCGGAGAAACCGTGACGTCGAGAAGCCCGCCGGTGACGTTCACTGCAGGCGTCGAAGTGCCCTTGCATGCATTCACGCCGTCGTCATTGGCGGCCACCACGGTCTCTCCGCCGGTAATGTTGATCACGTTCGCTTCCATCCCTTCATAGGCGCTGTCGATACGGATCGTTCCGCCGGATACGGTCAGAACGCCGTCGGCGTGGATCGCGTCCGCACCGGCCACCGTCTGCGGCTGGAACCCTCCGCCGGAACTGCCAGGTCGGCCCGAGCCCCCGGGACCGCCGAACCCGCCGGGGCCGGAGCGGCCCATGGCCGTCTTGGTCTCCGGCGCATATACGTTCATCGTGACGGTTCCGCCCGAGATCAGAATGTCTCCCTTGCCCTTCGTGCCGTCGAGGAGCGAGGTGCCCTGATCCGCATGCAGGCCGTCGTCGAAGCTTTGGATCGTGATCTCTCCTGCCGAGATCAAAAGTTCATTCTGCACCTTCACGCCCTTATAGGAAGTGACGGAGGCGTCGGACGCCGTATAACCGCTGTAAGAACCCGTGTAGATCGTGACCGACGGCGTTTCGGTTTCTCCCGCCTGCATCACGAAATCGCGCGCGGACTGGAAGCCGTCTCCGGCAGCGTAGACCGTGACGGAGCCGCCGGTGAGGAGAATGTCTCCCCGTGTGACGCCGTTCTTGTTCGCGTCCGTGTTTTCCGTCTTGACGCCGTCGCCGTTCGTGGAGATCGCCGCGACCGTTCCGCTCGTCACGGTGATCGAATCATTGCCCTTCAGGGCATTATTCCTCGCAATGACTTTCAGCGTCACTTTTTGTATGGTCAGGTCTTTCGTCGTATGGATGCCGTTGCTATAGCCCGCTTCCACGACCAATGTCCCGGATCCCTTGATCTTCAGATCCGTTTTCGCGTAGATCGCACCTTCTCCCTGATCGTCGTTTTCCGCGGTCTTTGCGCTTCTCGTGTCCTTGATCAGATTCTCCGTGTCTTTCTTCGCGGAAACGTCCACGTCGGACGCCGAAAGTATCTTGATCGGAGAATCTTCACCGGAAGTGATCGTCACACCGGAGAGTTCCAGCACGACCTCGCCCGTTTCCCCGGAATCGACAATGACCTGTCCTTCGAGATAGCCGGAAAGGACGTAGGTCCCGGCCGCCGTGACAGTATAGACGTTTCCGTCTTCCGTAAATGCGCCGTCTTCCGTAGTGATCGAGAAAGCGCCTGTCGCTTCCTTCGCATTGATCTCCGTATTCACCGCCGGCTCCGGATCCGTCTCCGCCTCCGACGATCCGCTGCCGATGAGCGAGGTAATGAGCCCGCACGAAGACAGCGTCATCAGCAATATGACTGACAGCAGTATCGCAAGAATTCTTTTCATTTTGTCATCTCCTGATTCTCCGGGGATTGCCCCCTGGCGGCCGTAAGGTGCCGTTTTCTTCGGCATGAACTGTTCTTCTGACACTGCCACTCTATCAGGAGAAAGTGAAAAAACGGTGAATAAAAAAGTGTTTTGCAAGATTTCACAAATAAGACACAATCACCTGTTATAGTGAAGATGCTTAAAGGTCGGTGCGAACTGACAAAAGTACTCCCCCTTTTCTTTGAACGGCCGGCCCGGGGTTCCCCCCGGGTCGGTTGTTTGTTCAGGGACGGATCTCTTCGCCGAACAGGTTCCGCTTCCGCTCCATCATTTCATCGAAGTTCTTTAAATAGGTGTCGACGTCGTGCGCATTGGCCGCGCGCGTGATCCGGTCTCCCGACACCCGCTTCGAAGAGGCGCCGGCGCCCGCTGCCGGGATGGATTCGATCTCCTCCATGATGAGGACGTTGTAAAAGCACTCTTTTCCTTCCGCCGCATAGCCGACGTTTTCGAGATTTCCCGACATGTTTTTCTGACGGTACAGGTAATACGGCTTCAGGCCGGCTTCTCTTAAGACGTCTTCCGTGAACGACATGAGACCGTCCGTGTTCTCCATCCGGTAATGTTCGTACACGTCCTTCATAAGATTCAGCCGGGAGGAACGCTTGATGGCGAGGGAATGCACCGTGACGGAATCGGGATGCAGTTCGCGGATCCCGAATATGGTTTCCCGAATGTCTTCCGCGGTCTCGCCGGGAAGTCCGAAAATGAGATCGGTATTGATGTTATCGAATCCCGCGTTTCTCGCAAGCGAAAAGGCGCGGTAAAAGTCTTCCACGGTATGCTTCCGTCCGATAAGATCGAGCGTCTTCTGATGCAGGGTCTGCGGGTTGACGGAGATCCGCGTGACCGGAAACCGTTTCAGCATGGCCAGTTTCTCTTCCGTCACCGAATCCGGCCGGCCCGCTTCCACCGTCCACTCCAGAGTTTCGGACAGGTCGAACGTGTCCTCCACTTTTTTAAGGAGCACGGCCAATGCTTCCGCGGAAAGCGAGGTCGGCGTACCCCCGCCGAAATAAACGCTGTGGACCGGCGTGTCGGGGAAGAGTTCCCGGATCACGTCCAGTTCACGGCAGACCGCGTCAATGTATTCCGGCACCCTTTTTTCGTACGCGCCGATCGTGAATGAGGAAAAAGAACAGTAGAGACAGGTCGTCGGGCAGAACGGAACGCCGACGTACAGACTGATGCCTTCCGTGGTGAGACGGGAAAGCATTGCCCTCTCCCGTTCAGCGATTTCCAGAGAAAGCCGTGCTTTCCGGTCGGAAACGAGCAGGTCTTCCTTCATGTGGCGGAGGACTTCCGCCTCATTGCCGCCGTGCACGAGGATATCCATCGCGATCTTTGTCGGACGGATGCCGGTCAGCGTCCCCCACGGCAGCGTCTTCCCCGTCGCGTCCGAAAGCATGCGGTATAAGGTCCTCTTCAACGCGCTTTTCGCGGTTTTCACGTCGGAAAGGCAGAGCGAGATCCGTTCCTTCCGCTCCGTTCCGCCGTACGAAAACGCAAGTTCCGCGAGGTCGCATCCGCCGTCCCCCGCGCCTTCCGTAAAGAAAACGGACAGGCAGTCCCGGTCAGGAGCCGCCTCGTCCGTCACAAACTTTTCCCAGGGAAAAAACGCCTGCAGGAGTCCCCGGATGTCGTATTCATAGAGATTGGAGCCGAGCAGCAGTTTCAAAACGAATACCCTTTCAACGGATTGTACCGTTTCTCATGCGCCACCGTCGTTTCCATGTCGTGTCCCGGAAGGACGCGCGTCTCATCCGGAAGCGTGAGCAGCTTGTTCCGGACGGACTCAATGATGTCCGGGAACGAACCCGTCGGAAGTTTCGTGTTTCCGAACGTCTCGCAAAACAGCGTATCGCCGGAAAACACGAGGTTTTCTTCCGGGAGATAATAGGATACCGATCCCTTCGTATGTCCGGGCGTTTCGAGCGTCCTGACCCGGAATCCGGCAACGTCCGTCTCCTCCCCGTCAGAAAGCGTCACGTCCGGTTCGAGCGTGACGACGCCGGCATAGGCCGGTGAAAGATTCAGTTTCGGGTCCCGGAGGACTTCCGCCTCCGAAACGCCGCAATACACCTTCACGGAAAGCACCGGTTTCAGGTCCGGCACCGCCAGCATATGATCGAAATGGCCGTGCGTTAATAAGATCGCCTCGATCTTCAGTCCGCGTTCCCGGATCTCATCGAGGATCCGTTCCGGATCCGAGCCCGGGTCCACCAGAAACCCGCGCTTCGTGTCCGGATTCCAGGCGAGATAGCAGTTCGTCTCCAGTCCGCCGAGGACCAGCGTCTCCACCCGGATCATCAGCCCGCGCTCCTTTCGATGTCCACGATGCCGGAAATCTGGCGAAGCCGCGCCGTCAAGCGCTCCACTTCGTCGATGCCGCCGACCTCAAAGGTCAGTTCGATCGTGGCATTGCCCTGTTTGTTCGTCCGGGAGGACGCCGCCATGATGTCGATGTTGTTCTCCGTCATGACGCGGGACACGTCGGCGAACAGGCCGATCCGGTTCTGGCAGAAGATCTTGATGTGCGTGAGGTACTTGCCGCCGCCTTCGGACTCCGCTTCTTCGGACCACTCGGCCGGAATGATGCGGTTCTTTTCATTGTCCGGCAATGACATGATGTTCGGGCAGTCCGTGCGGTGCACCGAAATGCCGCGGCCGCGCGTGATGTAGCCGACGATCTCGTCTCCGGGGACCGGATTGCAGCAATGTGAGAACCGGACCGAAAGGTCCTGCAGGCCTTCCACGACGATGCCGTGGCCTTTCTTCGAGGACGTGACATGCACGTGGCCGTTTTCCTCAATGCTCTTTAAGATGTCCTCGTCGGTCAGATTTGCCTTCGTCTCCTTCTTCTCCTCGTCGAGAAGCTTATTGACGATCTGCCCTTCCTTCAAGCCGCCCCGGCCGATGGCCGCCATGACGGAATCCCAGTCAGGATACCGGTATTTCGACAGACAGGCTTCGATGTATTTCGGTTTCGTGACCTCCGAAACGTTGATGCTCTTCGCCTTGCAGTACGCGGCGAACATGTCCTTGCCGCGCTGTATGTTGTCTTCCTTGTTCTGCGCCTTGAACCACTGATTGATCTTGTTTCTCGCCTGGGCGCTCTTCACGATCTTCAGCCAGTCCATGGACGGGCCGCGCGAATTCTGGCTCGTCATGATCTCGATCCGGTCGCCGTTCTGTACTTCATATTCGATCGGAACGAGCTGACCGTTCACCTTCGCGCCGACCATACGGTTTCCGACCGCAGAGTGGATCGCATAGGCAAAGTCGATCGTGCAGGAACCGGAGGGCAGGGTCTTCACTTCGCCGTTCGGAGTAAAGCAGTAGACCGAGCCGGAAAAGAGGTCGAAGTCCTCCTTCACGAGGTTCACGAATTCCTTGCTGTCGGTCGTCTGCCAGTCCATAATGGAACGAAGCCACGCCAGTTTCTGCTCTTCCGCGTTCTTCCCGGCCTCGACCGACCCTTTTTCCTTGTATTTCCAGTGCGCCGCGATGCCGTATTCCGCAGTGCGGTGCATCTCGAAGGTCCGGATCTGGATCTCAAAGGGCACGCCGTCGGAACCGATGACCGTCGTATGCAGCGACTGGTACATATTCGGTTTCGGCATGGCAATGTAGTCTTTGAACCTGCCGGGCAGCGGCTTGTACATTTCATGCACGATTCCGAGCGCCGCGTAGCAGTCAATGACGTCGTCGACGAGCACGCGGATCGCGAAAATATCGTATACCTGCTCCAGCGTCTTATTCTGCTGGAGCATCTTCTTGTAAATACTGAAGAGGTGTTTCGCCCGCCCGAACACGTCCGCCTTGATGTGTTCTTTCTCGAGCCGCTCGCTGATCTCCGCCTTCTTCCCGGCAATGAACACCTCGCGGTCCGCATGCGAGCTCTGCAGTTTCTTCGTCAGGTCCTCCACGACCTCCGGATGCAGGATCGCGAGCGACCGGTCGTCCAGCTCGATCTTGATCTTGCTGATACCGAGGCGGTCCGCGACAGGAGAAAAGATATCCATCGTCTCCTTGGCCTTCCGCTTCTGCGTCTCCGGCGACCAGTACTGGTAGGTGCGCATGTTGTGCAACCGGTCGGCGAGTTTGACCAGGATCACCCGGATGTCCTTCGCCATGGCCATGAACATCTTCCGAAGGTTCTCCGCCTCGATGTCTTCCTTGTCCATGCCCCAGTCGATCTGCGTAATCTTCGTGACGCCCTCGACGAGGTTTGCGACTTCCCCGCCGAATTCCCGTTCCACGTCCGCAAGCGTCAGCTCCGTATCCTCGACGACGTCGTGCAGCAGCCCGGCAATGATCGTCTCCTTGTCGAGTTCGAGTTCCGCCAGGATCAGCGCCACATTGAGCGGATGAATGATGTAAGGCTCGCCGGATTTCCGCTTCTGGTCCTTGTGCGCTTCCGCCGCCATCCGATAGGCTTTTTCAATGATGGAAAGGTCGTCGGAGGGATGGTATTTCTGTATTTCCCGCATCAGATTCTGAAACAGGGCATCCGCCGGCACGTAATCCGCAGGCTTCGGGATCCGGATCTCGGAATCCAGCGTTTCCTGCACGACCGCATCATTGTTTTTATTCTCAGCCATACCGCTCCTCCTTTCTTTCCAAAATGAATAACTAAGAGATTATACCACTTTTTTCCGTACCCTGCAACAATTTCGACACTGGAACTCAACCTTGAGTTCACCCCGGAAGCTGTCAAGTTTCGGAACAAAAGTAAACGCTAGTTCCACGCCGGGACCGGTGCCGCGCTGCAGACGTCCGATCGCCTCTTCGCCGTAATTCTCCCGGATCACGCCGAGGACTTCTTCCGGATCGCCGAAATAAACCGCCCGGCGCCGCGCAGTGCCGTCGTTCAACAGTAATTGCAACGCATTCTTTCCCTCGATCGGCCGGATCCGTTCCACGGTGAAATCCGCCCGGGCAAAGACCGGCCTCGGATTTCCGACGCCGTGCGGCTCCAGGATCCTCAGTTCCTGCACGGTTTGCGGCGTGAAATAAGCAAGCGGTGCTCTGGCGTCGATCATGACCGTCGGCGTCAGTTCCTCTTCCGTAAGTTCAGACCGTTCGTTCAGCGCTTTCCGGAACGCTTCCGCCTTCGCTTCTTCGACCGTGACGCCCGCCGCCATCGCGTGCCCGCCGCCGCGGACGATGAGGGATTTCACCGCCATCAGTGCTTCAAGCATATGATAGCCTTCGATCGACCGCCCGGATCCCTTCAACAGTCCCGGTTCTTCCGCCTTCGTCAGCACGAAGACCGGACGGTAATACTTCTCCTTCAGTTTCCCGGCAATGATCCCCGCAATGCTCTGGTGAACGTCCGGGACGACGGCCACGATCACGCGGTCTTCCGCCATGCCTTCGTTCCGGATCGTTTCTTCCGCCTTCCGGATCCCTTCTTCCATGAGCGCTTTCCGAAGATCGTTCAGCGCCACGATCTCTTCCGCTTTTTTCGCCGCTGCCTCCGGATCCTTCACGGACAGGAATTCCACGGCCTCCCGGATGTCCGAGATCCGTCCCATCGTATTAAAACACGGCGCGATCCGGAACCCGATGTGGCGCGCTTCGATCTCCGCCGGCGGGATCCCCAGTGCATGGAACAAAGCCCGCAAGGGCACCCGCTCCGCTTTCCGGAGCCGTTCCAGCCCCGCCCGGACAATGATCCGGTTTTCCCCGGATAATTCCACGACGTCCGCAACCGTGGCAATGGCCGCGTAATCAAGCAGCGCGTACGAGCGCGAAACCGGAATACCGCTCTTCTCGTAGATGAGCTGGATCAGCCGGAACGCGACTCCGGCGCCGCAGAGATACCGGAACGGATAAGTCGCATCCGGACATTTCGGGTCCAGCACCGCATCCGCCTCAGGAATGAGGTACTTCCGTCCTTCTTCACCGTCTTCAAACTGGACTTCATGGTGATCCGTGATCACGACCTTCAGTCCTTTTTCCTTCGCATAGGCCACCTCGTCCATGGCCGCGATCCCGTTGTCGCAGGTCAGAATGAGACCTGCACCGGTCTCCAAGGCATCGTCGATGATCCGCTTGTTGAGCCCGTACCCTTCTTTCATCCGGTCCGGGATGAACACGAACACCTTCCCGCCGACGGTCTCGAGGCCTTCTTTCAGGATCATTGCCGCGAAGATGCCGTCCGCGTCGAAATCGCTCGAAATGGCGATCGGCAATCCGTCGCGGACCGCCTGAAGCACGACGGATGCTGCAAGCGAAAACTCAGGAAAACGGCCGGGATCCGGCAGGTCCTCCAGCGTGTCATGCAGAAAATGATCCGCCTCTTCCACCGTATCGATCCCGCGGTTCTTCAATATCCGGGCAATGAGCGGCGAGACGCCGAGCGCCCGGCCCCACGCCGCGAAATCCGCCTTTTTCACATGTTCGAGCCAGCGTTCCTTCATGGAACCTCCCGTTTTCTAAAAGAGCGGCAGGCGACCTCGATGGCCGCCTGCCGTGCTATCCTTTTCAATTAATGATTACTGCTGCAATGCCTCGGGTTTGATGTGAACGATCAGGCGAACCAGCGCGTGCTCGTAGCAGGCATAGTTGCCGCCCGTGATGATCGCGCCGAAAGAATTCACGAACGCCGCGCTTCCTTCCTTTTCGCCCATGTCGCGGAGCCACCACCAGCCGCTCTGCGTGAAGGTGTTCTTATATGCCTTCGACAGGTTCGCGTACTCGGTCTCCTCCAGCAGTCTCGCCTTGTCCGACGGGAAGTATTTCCGGGCTTCTTCCACGGTCAGTAACGACACGTGATCCTTGAGTTTTTTCCCGGTCACTTCGTCAGTGAATTCCTGGTCGATGATGTATTTTTTCTGTTCGTCCGAAAACGTCTTCTTATAGAACGTATTTCTCACCCATTTCCGGAGAGAAGAATCATCCCAGGAAACCACGGCGCCTTTTTTCGTGGATCCGATGTAATAGTCCTTCGCAAATACGCCGTATTTCGTGGCCATGACCACTTCATCCGCCGTCCGCTCCAGGATGATCCACTCCAACGGTTCCTGACCGTTTTCCAGTTTTCCGTCCTGTTCAAATTCACCGAAGATTACGGTTTCGTAACCGCTGAGATCCACCCGGCACGCACTGAACATCGCAGCAATCATGACTGCCGCCAGAACCAAGACAATGCTTTTAAAAACTTTCGAGTTCTCTCTCATGTCAATTCCCTTCTTCTGATACTCTTCGTACATCAAAAGCAATGATAAGTAATTTTACCCCAGAACGCCTGCCTTGTCAACCTTTGTTTCGACCGTTCGCCTCATTTCGGAGCGAACTTCACATACTCGGCGCGATTTCCAAACGCGTCGATCACGGTGCCCTGATAGAGCGTCCGGCCGTCCGGGTCGGCGACCACATTGCCGCGCTCATCCACGCGTGCCGCCGTCGACACGCTTAAGGATCCGAATGAAGTGTCGTCCGTGATCGCGATCGGCTCCAGTGTGAAGATCGCATTGTCCAGCAGGGTGTCGTCAACGACGACTGCATACTGACCGGAGATCTCCACTGTCGCCTCCCGGTCGACCATGATGCAGGACTCGCTGTCCTCACAGGCCAGATGAAGCCCGTACTCGCTTCGTTTGTCCGGATTGATCTTCAGACTGCCGTCGCCCGTGAAGGTCACGCTACCGCCGTACATCGCGCCGTAGATCCGAATGGATCCGATCTCGTTCTCGCCGTGAAGCTCGATCGTAAACCCGTTGCCCATCACGTTCGCGTCCAGATGATTGCCGAAGTAATAATTCAGCACCAGCGTATTTCTCTCGCGATCGTAATACACGGAGGAATCACCCGGATAGATTTCCTGTCCTCTGCTCGTATAGTAGGTGCCGGCGACCAGGAAGTGCGTTCCGGCATCGTCTTCCAGAATCAGGTACTCTTCGGAACCGCTTCCCGCCCAGGCGTAGTCACCCGCAAAATCGGGATCCGGATTCGGAAGTTCCGGGAACGAATCGGTATACGAAGTGCCCGAAGCATCAACTTCATACCACTCCTCGCGGTCGTATTCCCACCAGAGCTCGCCCGATGCGAGATAGATGCTTTCCGGCGAATCTCCGCTGCCGACAATGATCGCGTCGTCGCTCTTCTGCAATGACGATCCGCCGGAGTTCTTCGCTTCCACAAGTTCCATGCTGTCCGGATCGGCGCCGAGCGAACGCACCCGGCTCCGGACGTCCTTCATGCCGTCGTCATAGGAGAAGTCCTCATTGGTCTGGAAGTCAAAGTCAAAGGTTTCTCCGGTCACGTTGTAGGTCACATGACCGTGCACGTTCACCCGGGTCGGCCATTTAGAGTCCTTTTCGGGGAACTCTTCCACTGCGCGATCGTCATACGTCGGTTCGTCCCACGGCTCGTCATTCGGCTCATCCCACGGCTCTTCCCATCTATCGTGATCGCCGATCAACGCATCCATTCCGAGATGATCCACGCCGAATCCGTCCAGGATCACGACCGCGCCGACCATCACGGCGGCGGCCTGTATCAGCAGCGCACGCTTGAATTTCGACGCACGGCGGCTTCCCGAAGTCTCTTCTCCGGTCCGGTACTCATATTCTTTTTCTTCCTCGGACACCGTACTCGGTATTTCGGGTGCCGTGGAAAACTCCTCCGGATTCGCTTCGTAGTCCTTCGGGACCGGTGCGTACTCCGGAGCCGGATCGCGATAGTCCATTATACTTCTTCTTTCGCCTCGTGAACGACCACCTGCTGGAACGGGATCTCGATGCCGGCCTTATCCATGCCGATCTTCATCTCACGGTTCATCAGGCGGACTGCCTTGTAGATGTTTGTCTCATCGACCTTCGCCACGAACTTTAAGTTCACGGAAGAGGCCTCGAAGGAATTCACGCCGAGATAGGTCGGCGCCGTCGGGAAGACGTCCGGATACATCTCGGGAAGCGTCTCACAGATCTCCAACAGCACTTTCTCGGTTTCTTCCACGTTCGCCGCATACGAGATCGGGATCTCGCAGATCGCGGCGGAACTGTTCTTCGAGCGGTTCAGGATGTTCCGGATGTCGGAATTGTTCACGACCTTGATGTTTCCGGCCGGATCCTGAATGCTGGTCACGCGGATGCCGATCGAAGTCACTGTGCCGCGGAAGCCGTTGAACTCAATGATGTCGCCGACGTTGAACTCATCCTCGAACACCAGGAAGATGCCGGTCACGATGTCCTCGATCAGGCTCTGTGCTGCAAAGCCGACGACCAGCGCGACGATCCCGACGCTCGCGAAAATCGTGGACACGTTCACGCCGATGGCGGCCAGCCCCCAGATCACGCCGATGATCGCGATCATCCAGGTGGAAAAGCTCTTCGCCATGGACAGAAGGCTCTTGCCCTTGCCGCTCTTCGGATTGATCTTCGAAAGGATGAACTTGATCACCCAGTTGATCATGAGCAGAAGCAGCACGATCACCACGATCTTTAAGATATTGATCCAGTTGAACTGAACGACCCTCGTCACCTGTTCCGTGCTGCCGCCGAAGAAGTCGCCCCATGCTCTGGACATGGTGTTACGCGTTTCCTGAGGCAGGAAAAACAGCCACTGCGGGTTTACAAGGAACAGAAACACCACCAGAACGATCGCGAAAATGATGATCCGCTTGATGTAGTTCGGGGCTTTCTTCTCTTTCTTCACCTGATCAGCCATTGCAATTCTCCTTACTGCATTCCCGTATATTCAAACGGAATGCTATTATAAAAGTATCATATCGTCCCAGCTTTTTCAATCTTTTTTCCCGTTTTTCGCTTTCTTTTTCCGGATGACCGACCGGACAATGAGCACGATGACAAGTGCGATCAGTCCGCCGGCCACGACCGGGATCAGGATGAGAAGCGCCGCCTGAAAGATCGTTTCCAGCGCCGTCTGCGGCGCATACTCCTGATACGCCGTCGGTTGCAGTGCATCCCCGGCTGCGGAAACCGCAAGACTGAACTTGGTCCAGACCGCGGTCAGGACTGCTGCCGCCGAAATCAAAAACTGCTGGATTCTCTTCATGATAAACCTCCGTAAATACTGTGAACCCTTACTCTCTTCTTAATCCAACTCGAACGCGCCCGTATAGAGTTGGTAATACTTGCCTTTCTGCTCGATCAGCTGCTCGTGCGTGCCGCGCTCGATGATGACGCCGTGTTCGAGGACCATGATGACGTCGGCGTTCTGCACCGTGGAGAGACGGTGGGCAATGACGAACACGGTCCGGCCGTGCATGAGGCCGTCCATGCCGCGCTGCACCAATGCTTCCGTTCTCGTGTCGATCGAGGACGTTGCTTCGTCGAGGATCATGACCGGCGGATCGGCGATCGCCGCCCGGGCGATCGAGATCAGCTGCCGCTGTCCCTGAGAAAGATTCGAGCCTGCGCCGTCGATCCCGGTGTCGTAACCGTCCGGCAGACGGCGGATGAAATCGTCCGCGTTCGCGAGCCGGGCCGCGGCGTAGACTTCCTCGTCCGTTGCATCCAGCTTGCCGTAGCGGATATTCTCCATGATCGTCCCCGTAAAGAGATTCACGTCCTGCAGGACCATGCCGAGAGAATGCCGCAGGTCCGTCTTATTGATGTCCCGGATGGGGATGCCGTCGTAGGTGATCTCGCCTTCCTGGATGTCGTAGAAGCGGTTGATGAGGTTCGTGATCGTGGTCTTGCCCGCGCCGGTCGAACCGACGAACGCCACCTTCTGGCCGGGCTTCGCGTACAGCGTGATGTCGTAGAGGATCTGTTTTCCTTCGACGTAGCTGAAGTCCACGTCCTTCATCCGGACGTCGCCTGAGAGCTTCACGTATTTCACGGAGCCGTCTTCCTGCAGCACCTTCCACGCCCACGTTCCGGTATGCTCTTCGCACTCCGTGATCGAGCCGTCGTCTGCGACTTTTGCATTGACGAGCGTGACCTTGCCCTCGTTCTCTTCCGGCTGCTCATCGATCAGTTCGAAGATCCGCTTCGCGCCGGCGACCGCGAGCACGATCGCATTCGACTGCTGCATGACGTTGTTGATGTTCTGCGTGAAGGAACGCGACAGCTGCAGGAAGGAAATGACCGTGCCGACCGTCAGCACGGCAATGCCGGTGACCGTGACGTTCGGGACGTTCAATGCGACGAGTGCCGCGCCGAGAACGGCGAGGAACACGTATTGGAGATGACCCAGGTTGTTCGACACCGGTCCCATCATGGAAGCGAAGCCGTTTGCCCGGGAAGAAACCGTGAACAGCTTCTCATTTTCTTTCGTGAATCCTTCGATCGTGGCCGGCTCGTGGTTGAACACCTTCACGACCTTCTGTCCGGTCACCATTTCTTCGACGTAGCCGTTCAGCGAGCCGATCTGCTTCTGCTGTTCGACGAAGTACTTGCCGGATTTCGTCGCGATCTTCATCGTCACGAACATCGTAAAGAACACGAAAACGATGACGAACAGCGTGAGCCAGATCGACGACAGGAACATGGCGACGAACGTCGCAAGCATGGTCAGCGCCGCCGCCACGATGTTCGGCAAGGTATTCGCGATCATCTGCCGGAGCGTATTGATGTCGTTCGTATACCGGGACATGATGTCGCCGTGATTGTTCGTGTCGAAATACCGGATCGGCAGGGACTGCATCTTCCGGAACATATCCTTCCGGATGTCCTTCATGATGCCCTGTGAAACGGCAATGAGCAGCCGGTTCACGAGGAAATTGGCGACGACCGAGGCCGCGAAGATCACTGCAAGGAACAGAATGTAGCCAAGGAGCGCCCCCGCGTCGATCGCGCGCCGCTGCACCATCGGCGTAATGTAATCGTCCACGAGCGTACCGAGCGCCCGCGCGGAAAACACGTTCGCGACCGCCATCACGATGAGGCAGATGACGCTGCCGATGCAACGCGCCTTATAATTGCCGAGGTATTTCAATACCCGGCCGAGCGATTTGACGTCCAGCTTCTGTCCCGGCATTTTCGCGCCGCGCGGCATGCCTCCGGGCCCGGAACGGGGCGCCTGTACGGTTCTGGAATTCTGATTCTCCGCCATGACTCACCCCTCCTGTTCCCGGCTTGAGGTGCCGGACACCTGCTGCCTGTTCTGCGATTCGTATACTTCCCGGTAGATCTCATTTCTGGCAAGCAGTTCCTCGTGCGTGCCGACGTCATTGACGCGGCCGCTCTCGAGAACGAGGATCATGTCCGCGTCCTGCACCGAGCTGATCCGCTGCGCAATGATGATCTTCGTCGTCTCCGGGAATTCCTCGCGGAAGCCTTTCCGGATCAGCGCATCCGTCGCCGTATCCACTGCCGAGGTGGAGTCATCGAGGATCAGCACCTTCGGTTTCTTTAACAGGGCTCTGGCAATGCAGAGACGCTGCCTCTGCCCGCCGGACACGTTCGTGCCGCCCTGCTCAATGTGCGTGTCGTAGCCGTCCGGGAATTCCATGATGAAGCCGTCCGCCGCGGCCGCCTTGCAGGCGTGGATCATCTCTTCGTCCGTCGCGTCGGGATTGCCCCATCGGAGGTTCTCCTTGATGGAGCCCGAAAACAGCGTATTTTTCTGCAGCACGACGGAGACCGCGTCTCTAAGCGCCACCATATCGTACTCGCGGACGTCCCTGCCGCCGACCTTCACCACGCCGCCCGTCGCATCGTAAAGCCGCGGGATCAGCTGGATCAGCGTCGTCTTTCCGACGCCGGTGCCGCCGATGATGCCGACCGTCGAGCCGCTCGGGATCTTCAGACTCACGTCCATCAGGCAAAGCTTGTCCATCGAGCCTGCGTAGCTGAAGTCCACGTCGTCGAACTCGACCGATCCGTCCGGCACCTCGGTGACGGGGTTTTCCGGATTATGGATCGTCGGCTCTTCCCTGAGGAGTTCCGCGATACGCCGCATGCTTTCCCGCGTCATGATCATCATGACGAAGATCATCGAAAGCATCATGCAGTTCATCAGGATCTGCATGGAATACGTGAACACGGAATTCAAAAGGCCGGTCGTGAACGTCGTGCCCATGAAGGAGACGGTCACCGGTTCATTGCCGATGATGAAATACGCGCCGATGAAGGACAATGCGAGGATGACGAGGTACATGCCGCCCGTCATGATCGGACCGTTCCATGCGAGGATCTTCTCCGCCATGACCGCATCATTGGAAATGTCTTCCGCCGTTTCGCCGAACCGCTCCGACTCGTATTCTCCCCGGACGAAACTCTTCACGACGCGGACGCCGTGCAGGTTCTCCTGCACCGTGTTGTTCAGCTTGTCGATCTTCTTGAACATCCGCGTGAAGATCGGGAAGACCTTCCTCGCAATGAGGGTCAGCCCGAACAACAAAAGGGGGACGACGCCGAGCACGATGAGCGCGAGTTTCCAGTTAATGAAGAACATCATCAGAATGGAAAACAGCATCATCATCGGCGCGCGGACCGCGATCCTGATCGACATCGTGAAGATGTTCTGCACGTTCGCGACGTCCGTCGTCACCCGCGTGATGATCGACGCGGTCGAGAACTTGTCAATATTCGCGAAGGAAAACCGCTGCACGTTCCGGAACATGTCGTCCCGGAGATTCTTCGCAAACCCGGCGCTTGCGCGGGTCCCGATGACCGCGCCGAGCACGCCGAACGCCAGCGACACCACGGAAAAGAGTGCCAAAATGAGCCCCATCTTCAGGATGAACGGCATGTCGCCGTTGTGGAATCCTTTATCGATGAGGTCCGCCATCACGTACGGGATCAGCACCTCCATGACCACTTCGCCCACCATGACGAGCATGGTGACGATGGCGGGACGCTTGTATTCCCGAAGTGACTTCAGTAAAGTCTTGATCAATGTCTTACCCCTTCTGCCTCGTTAGTCTGGAATAATCAAAAAAGGCTGCTTCGAAGCGCTCCGGCATGACCGTCAACGCTCTTCCACAGCCACGATCACATAACATGATCATATTATAAGCCATTTCACAGCAAAATCAAATGATTTTTGTGTATTTTCGCCCCTTTATTCCACGATCCGGCCGGCGAACATCGTCATCATTTCGCTGCCCGTATCCGTATAGATGAAGAAGGAGAACGGCTGATCCAGCGTGAAGTCCACGGGCTCGCTCGGATCGTACCCGGAACCGCACATCATGATTGCCGTCACGGCGGCGGCTTCGACGCCGTCCTCGTTCAGTTTGATCCTGGTTTTCTGAATGATGTCGTCGACGTAAACGTCCGTATCGATCATGCGGCTGAATTCGGCATTCTCCGGATCGAAGGCCCGGCGGACACCGTTTTCCTTCAGGAAGTCCACGAATTCCCCGTTACTGAATGAAGTCTCCAGGTCGAGTTTCGGGATCGCCGTCTTGACCTTCCGGTACTCGGCGGCATTGATTTTTTCGGCAATGTCCGTCGCATCCCCGAGCACGAACGCCATGTCGACGCCGCCCTTCATCGGCAGAACGACGAGGCGGGTGTTTTCATCCTCATAATACAGGATCGAACCGGTATCGTGCATGAACTCTTTCTGCACGACCGCACCTGATTTCGTATGGAAATCTCCGGTTTCCGTTAACTCCGGAAGGAACGCTTCCCACCAGGCATCCTTGAAATACAGCGCGTTCATGAGCACGACGGCCAGCATCGAGGCATCGTACCCGTCCGGAAGCAGCCGGTCGATCATGCTTTCCGTCTTCCGGTTTACCCAGTCGTTGATCTTTTCCGCGGCGTTTTCCGGCGTGAAGGATTCGTACTCCGCATCGTAGTTTTTCGAAACGTTCTCACAGTATTCGTCCGTGAACGGCACGCCGAGTTTCTCATTTTTCCAGACGGAATTCGCCACGCGGAGCGCCATGACCGGAGCAGCGGAATCTTTCGGAATACCGCCGCTTTTCACGTTTTTCTCGTACTCTTTCCTCTCCTCGTCAAACGTCTCCTGGAACCGTTTCGCAAACGCATTGAAGCGGAGGCAGGCCGCCGTCCACTCCTCTTCCGATTCCACGCCGAGTGCCTTCAGAAGCTCCGTCTTCGTTTCGCCCGACGCGCCGGCAATGAGCAGCCCGAGCGCATAGCGGAACGACAGCGGAGAGGCCATGTAATTGCCGTCCGTTTTCCCGTCCAGGAAGGCCATCAGTTGATCGTCAAATGCATTCTTTCCCATTTTTTCTTCCGTTCCCACCGGATAATCCGCTTCCGGGTTCTCCGCCTGCTGCTCGCTTTCCGTCGCCTTTCCGACTTCCGGATCATGCCGGTCGTCAGGGACGAGCTCTGCCGCCTGATCCCGGCATGCCGAAAACGCAACCGCCGCGACGAGAACCGCAAGCATAAACGCCATCATTTTCTTCACTTTATTGAGATTCCACCGTTTCATGGCTGAATCCTCCTTTCGTCTCTGCCCTACTTCTCGTAAAAAGTTTGGCAAAGGTTACGGACTCCTCACAATTACTGAATTTTCTCCGGAATCACGAATCAAAAAATTTCCGTCCGCCGCCCGTCACGAGCCTTTCCGTCTTCGGATACTCAAAGACGGCGTCGTTTCCGGCATTGGCTTCCAGATAAGCAGCAAACTCGTTTGCATACCATTTCGCCATCTCCAGATTGTGCATCCGGCAGTAACCGCAATTCTCGGGCGCGGTGCCGGGCACCTCCGTGGCCGCATTTACGGACCGAAACGCCCGCAGGATCAGTTCATACAGTTCCTTCGAGGCGCGGTTGCCCTTGAGGATGAGATAAAACCCGGTCAGGCAGCCCATGGGACCCCAGTAAATGACCTCGTCTTTCCAGTCCGGATCATTCCGGAGATAGGTGGCGATCAGATGCTCGAGCGAATGCATTGCCGCGACGTCAATGACCGGCTCCACGTTCGGTCGCTTCAGTCTGACGTCATAAGTCGTCACCGAATACTCGCCCAGCCGGTCCACCCTGCTCATGAAAATGCCGGGCACGATGCGCGTGTGATCTACCGAAAAGCTTTGAATCAGTTCCATTTTTTCACCCGTTTCCTTTCAATCCAATTTCTTCTGCATGCGCTTTCATGCCTTCAATGCAGATTCCCGCCACCTCGGGCAGTTCCATCCCGAGCATTTCGCATCCCCGGAGGATCAGCTCTCTGTCGCACTTCGCGGCAAACTTTCTGTCCTTGAACTTTTTCATAAAGCTCTTGACTTCCAGATCCGTGATCCCGAGCGGGCGCATCCGCGCCGCCGCCTGAATGATGCCCGTGAGTTCATCCACGGTATACAGGCTCTTCTCCATTGCCGTTTCCGGTTTCACGTCCGTGCAATGTCCGTATCCGTGGCTCAGGATCGCACGAACGTCCGCGGGATCCACACCAAGTGCCAAAAGTTCTTTCTCCGTATGCTGCAGATGCTCTTCCGGATACTTCTCATAATCGAAATCATGCAGATATCCGACCGCCTTCCAGTGCTCCGGATCTTCGCCGAAATGTCCGGCCATTGCCTCCATCGCGTAGCAAACGTTCAGCGAATGGATGATCAGATGGTCCTCTGTCACCATCGTCCGATTCAACTCTTTTGCCTTTTCAAACGTCAGACTCATTTCCTCTCCTCCTTCATTTTCAGCAGTCCCTTCAGCCCGTCCATTGCGATCAGCAGGTCGAACGCGTCACCCTGCCCCGACTTCCGCAGCATGTCCTTGAACAGATATTCAGCAATTGCACTCCGGCAGATATTGCCGTGGCAAACGAATAAAATCTTTGTCTTCATTTCTCAATCATCCAATATCGCGGTCTTTGTATGGTGGCGTATCGTCACATGTTTAAGCACATCCACTGCGGCAAATCAGAATTTGTCGAAATCACCGGTTCGTCTGTTCTTGGGTGTTTTCTTTTTTCAGCCTTTGTTCGCGATTCTGTTTTTCGGAATCGAAAACGGCCACCGCCAGATCAGTCAGTTCCTTGTCCCATAACTCGCCTGTAGACTGTACCTCTGCCCACGGACAGAGCGACATGTAGTTTTCGTCGAGTGCGATATCATATGAACTGTTACGGTCGCTGACACTTTTATATAGGTGTCTGCCGGTGCTGATCAAGCGCTGCGCTTTTTCGCGCTTCATGCCCTTCGTTTTGAGGGTGTTGAAAATCTCT